>Ga0207650_10000026_pt1 | contig 264152 bp, 227 predicted proteins | sample KBSS63metaG_FD_184325 | JGI IMG/M metagenome (GOLD analysis project Ga0207650, IMG submission 184325) | Switchgrass rhizosphere microbial communities from Kellogg Biological Station, Michigan, USA - KBS S6-3 metaG (SPAdes) (version 2) | ecosystem: Host-associated > Plants > Roots >...
GTCGAAGGCCGCGAGCCGGTGGTCATGCACGCGAACCTGGAGCGCGACATCCGCGCCGCGCTGAAATTCGCCGACGAGTTCAAGCTCAAGGTGATCCTCGCGGACGCCGAAGACGTGGCCCGCGTCATCCCCGAATTGAAGTCGCGCAACATCCCGGTCATCCTCGGGCCGATCCTTTCCATGCCGCCGCGCGAAGACGATCCGTACGATCTGATCTTCACGAACGCAAAGGCGCTGAGCGACGCCGGGATCAACTTCGCGATCCAGTCGCAGGACGCGCACAACGCTCGCAACCTGCCGTACAACGCTGCCGCCTGCGCCGCATTCGGATTGCCGAAGGACGTCGCGCTGCGCTCGGTCACGTTAGCCCCGGCGCAAATCTTCGGAGTGGCGGACAAAGTCGGATCCCTCGAAACCGGCAAGCTCGCCAACATCATCGTCACAGATGGCGATCCGCTCGAGATCGTGACGCACGTGAAGCATCTGTACATCGGCGGCGAGGAGATCACGCTGGATACGAACCAAACCCTTCTCTACGAGAAGTTCAAAGCACGGCCCTAAATAGATGACGTGATGCTTGCGCAGCTCCCGGCACATTTCGCGAAGCTTTGGAGTGCGGTGGCGACCGAGCCACCGCTTTGGGAGGGAGGGGGAAGGCGACTTCGCCGCAAGCATCAAACGCAGCGTGTCATCACGATTCCACCCGCCCTCCCAAAGCGGTGACGTTGTCACCGCGCTCCAAAGTGCTTCGCACGAAATCAACGCCCCATCCCGCGTAAACGATGATGCCTGCGCGACTCGCGGCACATTTCGCGAAGCTTTGGAGTGCGGTGGCGACCGAGCCACCGCTTTGGGAGGGAGGGGGAGGGCGACTTCGCGACGACGTAGCAAGCATCAAACGCTGCGGGTCGTCACGATTCCTCCCCGCGCCGCACTCCAAAGTGCTTCGCACGAAATGAGCGATACGGCAGCCCAGGATCACCGGAGATCCTGACACTACCGCTTCGCGGCAACGCAGGATAAGATCCCGTTCAGTTCTTTCCCAATTTCCTCTGAGTCAGTGAACGGGAAGCCGGTGTGATGCCGGCGCGGCCCCCGCCACTGTGACCGGCGACGACTCGCGCCACGACAGCCACTGCATCGCTCGATGCGGGAAGGCGGCGCGACGAGAACGACCCGGAAGCCAGGAGACCGGCTGGCTCGGAACCCACTTTTGATCGGCCTTCTTCGGAGGGAAGGAGTCGTCATGAAGAGAGTTCTGTTCGCTGTTTTTCTGGCCGTCCCCGTCTTCGCTCAGTCCACTTCACAACCACCACAAACCGCAGTCACCATCGTCGTCACCGCCTCATCTCTCCCCGAAACGCTGGGCGAGACGCCGGCCTCGGTCACCGTCATCACGCGGAAGGACATTGACGAACGCGCCGCGCTCAACGTCGCCGACGTCCTGCGCGAAGTGCCCGGCCTCGTGCTGGCGCGCAGTGGATCGCCGGGCAAGGCCACGTCGCTCTTCACACGAGGAGCAGCGTCGACGCAGACGCTGGTGATGTGGAACGGGATCGTCCTGAACAATCCCTATTTTTCCGGCTACGACTGGGGACGCTTTTCGACTGCGGGAGTCGAGCAGATCGAAGTCGTACGCGGACCGTACTCCGCGTTGTACGGTTCCGAGGCCATGGCCGGAGTGGTCAACGTGTTGACTACTCCGAAAAACAGCGGGCTGCACGGCGATTTCGAAAGCGGCAGCCACGGACTTCGCAACGCCATGCTCAATGGTGCTATCGCGAATGACGCGATCTCCGCGGCCGGCACGTACGAGCACCGCACCGACGACGGCTTCAATCCGAATGACGACTTCCGCCAGAACAGCGCCAGCGGCAACGTGAAGTGGTCGCTGTCCGATTGGTTCTCGCTCGGCGCCGCCGCCCGCCACACCTCCTACAACCTCGGCATCCCCTTCAACACCAATGCAGCCGGCACCGCGCTCGTCCCGAGTCTCGATCGCCGCCAGAACGGAACCGAGACCCAGCTCGCCATCCCCGTCACGCTCACCCTCGGTCGTTTCATCACCGACCTGACGCTCAGCGACAACCGTCGCCGCGATGACTTTCACGATCCCGCCGATCCCTTCACGACCTCGACATCGACCGACGCCAAAACGCGCCGCGGCCGCCTGACCACGCGCTTCGCATCGCCGATCGGAACGCTCGTCGCCGGCGGCGAGTACCAGCGCGACGTCGTCAGCGACGTGACGAGTTTCGGCCCGAATTTTCTCGACCAGCACCGCGCCGACCGTTCGTTCTTCGTCGAAGATCGCTATGCGCACGACTTCGGCGGCGGATCGCATTTCGAACTGAGCGCCGGCGTCCGCAACGATCACTTCGACGTCTTCGGCTCACAGACATCGCCGCGCGTCGCCGCCGCCATCGTGCGCGGCGGCACGAAGTGGCGCGCCGCCTTCGGCCGCGGTTTCCGCGCGCCGTCGCTGGGCGAGCTGTACTACCCCTTCTTCGGCAATCCGAACCTCAGCGCCGAGAGCAACCGCAGCTACGAGCTCGGTTACGACGCGGCCATGGGACGCGACGGCGTTTTCTCGCTGACGTACTTCAACACCCGCTACCGCAACCTGATCACCTTCGATCCGGCCACGTTCATCTCCCAGAACATCGGCCGCGTCCGCAGCGACGGCCTCGAGCTCGGCGCCACGAACCACGTCAGCGCGAACGTCTACACGCAGCTCAGCTACACCTACCTGCACCGCAACGAAGACGAGTCGACAGGATTGCGCTTAACGCGCCGCCCGAAACACTCCGGCTCATTCGCCATCGGCCGCCGCAGCGGCGCGATGGACACAAACATCGTCCTCCTCCACACCGGCGAGCGCGAAGACTCCCTGGCCATCTTCCCCTTCACCCGCACCACCAACCGCGCCTACACGACGATCGACGCCAACGTCCAATACCGCCTCTCCCGCGTCACGCCGTTCGTGAAAGTAGAGAACGCGACGAACAAGAAATACGAGGAAGTCGTCGGCTACGCCTCGCCGACCCGCCGCGTAATCCTCGGCATCAAGTTCTAACGTTTTATCCGCAGATGGACGCAGATTTACGCAGATTAAGACGATGTCGATGTTGCAGGAGGCCCGTGATGAATCGGCCTCTAATCTGCGTAAATCTGCGCCATCTGCGGATTCGTTCTTTTATGCAAATTACGCAGGCCACGCCATCGCCTCGGCGAAACCGGGCAGCGCGGACGACAGCTCCTCAATGTGGGCGCTGGCGATGCCGTCGAGTTCGCGGGCGAGCGCGCCGCTGACGGTGGTCTCCTGCTGGTCTGCCCGGTACTCCAGCATGTCGATGTGATGCCGCGGCAGCCGGACGCGCAGCTCCGCGGTGCGGATGGCTTGCGGGAGTACGCCATCCCCCTCGGCGCCGAGCGCTTCTTCGATCACGTGCAGCGGCCAGATCTCGAGCGCCTTGGCCATCATCTCCGCCCGAGGGAACCATTTCCCGATTGGCGTCGTCCAGAGTTCGACCTCGCCCGCCTCGATGGCGTCCGACATCTCGCGCCGCGTCCACCCGAGGAGCGCCATCACCTGGGAGATGCTGACATGCGGGCGTGGGTGTAGGAAGATGTGACGGATGCGGTCGATGTCGTCGGTTTCGAGCATGGTTGGGTGCCTCTCGCGTAGTTGTAAAAAGATATATTCACACACCCATTTTGTCAAGGCACAATGAGGCATTCACGCGACACAACGGCAGCGGGAGAACTCTTCGGAGCGCGCCTTCGCGAAGTGCGTTTGAAACGGGGCCTGAGTCAGCAGGAACTCGCTGAGCGCGTCGGAATCCCTCAGCCGCATGTGAGTGCGATGGAGTCGGGAGTGAAGTTCCCGAACTTACTCACCGTACTTCGCTTGGCCGCTGCGCTCGAATGCAAGGTGACGCAGTTGGTTCGGGTCTTTGACAAGGCTGACTTGATGTCACTGCTACCAGAGTCAGTTTCGGCTACAAGCCTGAATAAAAAATAGGGCTCAACGATTTCAGCACCGCATGACAGACGATTTGATGCCGGAATGGTCTCCGGACGAAGCCGTTATCAAGGGGACGCTCAACCACACAGCCGACCTTCTCGTTGGGGCTGAAGCTCTCCTCGGAAAGAGTCTCCCAAATCTCGCCTTCCATCTGGCGCTCCTCGCGCTGGAAGAGATCGGGAAGCTTGAGATCGTTCTCATGGGACGCGTCAGTTCCGACGACGATGAGGCCGCGTATCAGAAGAAGTTTCTGGACGACCACGTCGGAAAGATCTTCTGGGCCTTCTGGGGACGGACCTTCGGACGCGAAGTAATTGACCAAGACCAGATCGACTGGCACCAACATCTCGCGAAAGAACTTCACGAAAAGCGTCTTCGCGGTCTCTACGTCGAACCGGACGACCACAGTTTCGTCGAACCGTCTGCCCACGTTTCACCAGAGTCTGCGCGCAGCTTGATCGATCTCGCTCGCGCGCGATTCGAATTGCAACGAAAGCAGAAACCGAAGGTACTCACGGAGGGCGAAAAGACCCATTTCGTTTGGTATCGGGCAGCTCAGTCCGACCCTCAGAAACGAAAGTTCATCGTCGGCGACGCATCTATGAAGAAGCTTGCCGAGTTAAAGAGCATTGCTGCGTGGATGAAGTGGCTCCATGAGTCTGACGCGAAGCGCGATGAGGAGTTAGGCGCAATTCTAGATTCAGAAATGCGCCGCGAGATCGTCGTCGGCGATATGGATCGTCCGAAGTGGAAGTTCCGCATTAGGCTCCAGACCAACTCGCACCTCATCCGGCCGAAAGCAATTAAGGCGTGGAACAAGATAGGCGCACAAATCCAATGGTTCTTCGTTGACAAGAAGAAGGACCAACTCATCGTCGAGTTCTTGCTGCCGAAGAGCGTTCACGGCGCGGACCTCTACAACGTCGGCCTTGCGTTCGCGTATCGATTCATCGTCGCCCTGAACATCGGCAGTCGAGGGTTCTTTTGGTTCGACCTTCCGACGCAAACGGAATCATTCAGCGAATCGATTGAGGATGTTGAGACGCGTGCGCTGCTTCAGGTCGGCCGCGTTCCCGTTCGCCGCGTTGAGATTAAGGTGGAACCGCTCACAGAATCTCACGTCACGTGGACGGCCGTCGCGTTTGGCCTTCTACCGCACGACGGGGCGCAAAGCGAAGCCTTCCGTCTGTACCTTGGCGGATTGGTGTACTGGGCAAAAACGGACATACATTCGGGATTTGAGGTGCAGGCGTTCCACGCGTTCTTCACCGCGTTTCGATCCGCCATGCTCTTGTACGGTGATTGGGACGGGGAGATTCCGTTCAACGAGGCTGCGAAGGCCGTCCTGTCTCCACACATCAATGCGGTCGAAGAAACTGTTGATGAATTCGTCGCGCTCGCGAACAAGTATGTTCCGGGAGAACCAATCCCGGAAGTAAACATGGAACAGGCGGCAGTCATGAAGCTCATAGCGGACGTCTACCTGTGGACCGTCCTCGACCGCGAGGCGAAGCGCCGCGGTCAGTCGGAGAGGGAGCGCGCTGAACCAGGCGAATCAGTCGACATTCACCAGCCCGACTCGAAAGGCATGGACAAGCACGGCTGATTCGTGAGGCCAAGAAGCACGATGATTCTCCGGGACGCTAAATACTGAAGAGAATCAGGAACAGAGTTCGCGCACAGATCGTGCTTCGCCATCACCGCATGGCGAAAACCACATCCGACTTTCTCATCGAGCGCCTCCAGGCGTGGGGCGTGGATCGTGTTTACGGCTATCCGGGGGACGGCATCAACGGGATCATGGGGGCACTGGAGCGGGCGGATGGGGCTGTTGATTTTGTGCAGGTGCGGCATGAGGAGATGGCGGCGTTCATGGCTTGCGCGCACGCCAAGTTCACGGGGGACGTCGGCGTCTGCATGGCCACCTCGGGGCCGGGGGCGATTCATCTGCTGAACGGGCTGTATGACGCGAAGATGGATCATCAGCCGGTGGTGGCGATCGTCGGGCAGTCGTCGCGGCTGGCGATGGGGGGGAGCTACCAGCAGGAAGTCGATCTGCAGAATCTCTTCAAGGACGTGGCCAGCGACTACTGCCAGACGGCCATGGCTCCGGCGGCGCTCAGGCATCTCATCGATCGCGCCTTTCGTATCGCGCGGGCGCAGCGCAGCGTCACGTGCATCATCATTCCGAACGATCTGCAGGAAGAAGCGTACGCCGAGCCGCCGCACAAGCACTCCACCGTGCACTCCGGCGTCGGCTACACCAGTCCGCGGATTGTCCCCGAGGATGTGGATCTGAAGCGCGCCGCGGACGTCCTGAATGCGGGGACGAAGGTGGCCATGCTCATCGGCGCGGGCACTTTCCGGGCGATGGATGAAGTCATCCAGGTCGCCGACATTCTCGGCTGCGGCGTCGCCAAAGCGCTCCTCGGCAAAGCGGCGCTGCCGGACGCGCTCCCCTTCGTCACCGGCACGATCGGCCTCCTCGGCACGAAGCCGAGCTACGAAATGATGGCCGGCTGCGACACGCTGCTCATGGTCGGGTCGAGCTTTCCGTATCCGGAGTTTTTACCCGAGGAAGGTTCTGCAAAAGGGGTTCAGATCGATGTGGATGGGCGTCAGCTATCGATCCGCTATCCGATGGAGGTCAACCTCATCGGCGACAGCAGGGAGACGCTGCGCGCGCTGATCCCGATGCTGCAGCGGAAGACGGAGCGGGCGTGGCGCGAGAAACTGGAGGCTTCGATCCGCGACTGGTGGAAGCTCATGGACGAACGCGCCATGGACGACGCGGTGAACGGCATCAATCCGCGGCGCGTGTTTCACGAGTTGTCGGAGCGGCTGCCCGATGACTGCATCCTCTCGGCCGATTCGGGATCGACGGCGAGCTGGTATGGACAACACCTGCGATTCCGGCAGGGGATGATGGGATCGCTGTCGGGCAATCTGGCCACGATGGGGCCGGGCGTTCCGTACGGCATCGCGGCGAAGTTCGCGTTTCCGGACCGCGTGGCCATCGCCTGCTGCGGCGACGGCGCGATGCAGATGAACGGCACAGGCGAACTGCTCACGGTGGCGAAGTACTGGAAGGAGTGGCGCGATCCGCGCTTCGTCGTCTGCGTGCTCAACAATCACGACCTGAACATGGTGACGTGGGAGGAGCGGGTGATGGCCGGCGATCCGAAGTTCAAGGCGTCGCAGGAGCTGCCCGAGTTCAACTACGCGGCGTTTGCGGCGTCCATCGGTTTGAAGGGGATTCGCGTGGAGGATGCATCGCGTGTTGGCGCGGCGTGGGATGAGGCGTTATCCGCCGACCGGCCTTGCGTGGTCGACTTCCGGACGGATCCCGAAATCCCGCCGCTGCCGCCGCACATCACGTTCGAGCAGGCGAAGAATTTCGTGACGTCGCTGCTGCACGATCCGAGTCGCAGCGCGATCATTCGCGATTCGATGAAGCAGTTGATGGATACGTTCAAGGCGTAATGGCGCCCGTTTCGTGCGAAGCACTTTGGAGTGCGGTGACAAAGTCACCGCTTTGGGAGGGCGGCGGAATCGTGAGGAGCCGCAGCGTGTGATGCTTGCAAGTTCTTCGCGATGGCACCGTCCCCCTCCCTCCCAAAGCGGTGGCTCGATCGCCACCGCACTCCAAAGCTTCGCGAAATGTGCCGCGAGCTGCGTAGCAATTTACCGATGGAAACGATCATCAACCTTCGCGTAGCGGCGTACAAGATTCCAACCGCCACGCCTGAATCCGACGGCACGGCGGAGTGGGACTCGACGACGCTCGTGACCGTACACGTGGATGCGCGCGGCATCACTGGCTTCGGCTACACGTACGCGGACGTCGCCACGGCCACGCTGATCGACGACCGGTTGAAAAACATCATCGTCGGCCGCGATCCCTTAGCCATCGACGCCGCGTGGGCGGCCATGATCCGTTCCGTTCGCAACCTCGGCCGGCGCGGCATCGCGGCGATGGCCATCTCCGCGGTCGACAACGCGCTGTGGGATTTGAAGGCGAAGCTCCTCGGCGTTCCGCTGGTGGCTCTGTTCGGATCCGTTCGCGATGAAGCGCCGGTGTACGGCAGCGGCGGGTTCACGTCGTATTCGATCGATGAATTGCGCAAGCAGCTCGCCGGCTGGGTCGCCGAGGGCATCCCGCGCGTGAAGATGAAGATCGGACGCGATGCGCGCGCCGACCGCGAACGCGTCGCTGCCGCGCGCGATGCCATCGGCAGCGAGGCGGAGCTTTTCGTCGACGCCAACGGAGCGTATCCGCGGAAACTCGCGTTGGAGCAGGCCGAAATCTTTTCGGCATACGATGTCCGCTGGTTCGAGGAGCCGGTGTCGTCGGACGATCTCGAGGGTCTGCGCCTGCTTCGCGATCGCGCGCCGGCGTCAATCGAGATTGCGGCGGGCGAGTACGGCTACGAGATCATGTACTTCGATCAGATGATTGCCGCCGGAGCGGTCGATGTGCTGCAGGCCGACGCCACGCGTTGCTGCGGCATCACGGGATTTGTAAAAACGTCGGCAATCTGCGAGGCGCGATCAATGCCGCTGTCGGCGCATTGCGCGCCGTCTCTGCACCGACCGCTCGGCTGCGCGCTCCTGCCGCTGCGCCATCTCGAATACTTTTTTGATCACGCGAGGATTGAATCGATGCTCTTCGATGGATTCGCGGCGCCGATCAACGGCGCGCTCTTCCCCGACCTTTCCCGCCCCGGCCTCGGCGTCGAATTGAAAACGCAGGATGCGGAGCGCTTCCGTGTCTGAGCACACGCACGCCACCAATCTCGCCGTCAGCGGCGCGTCGTCGCCGAAGGAGCGCGACGAACACATGCGCTTCGAGCCGATGGAGTTCGAACACGATCGCGCGGTGCGGCCGCACATCGAGCATCACGATCGCGTGCAGACGGTGAATGTCGACGCGGAGATTCTTGCCTCGGAGTTGCGGCGAGCAATCAAGGGTGAAGTGCGTTTCGACGATGGATCGCGCGCACTCTACGCGACCGACGCCTCGAACTATCGCCAGGTCCCGATCGGCGTCGTTCTTCCGCGCGATGCGGACGACGTCATCGCTACCGTCGCACTCGCGCGCAAACATGGCGCGCCGATCCTGGCGCGCGGCGGCGGCACGTCGCTGGCCGGACAGTGCTGCAACGTGGCGGTGGTCATGGACTTTTCGAAGTACATGCACAACATCCGCGAGCTGAACATCGACGAGAAGTTCGCCATCATCGAGCCGGGCATCATCCTCGACGACCTTCGCAACGCCGCGGAAAAACACACGCTCACGTTCGGTCCCGATCCGGCCACGCACACGCACTGCACGCTCGGCGGAATGATCGGCAACAACTCCTGCGGCGTGCACGCGCTGATGTCGGGCAAGACCGTCGACAACATCGAAGAGTTGGAGATCGTCACCTACGACGGCGTGCGCATGCGCGTCGGTCCGACCAGCGACAGCGAATTGGAATCGATCATCGCCGGCGGCGGCCGCCGCGGCGAAATCTACGCGGGATTGAAACGCATCCGCGATCAATACGCCGATCTCATTCGCGCGAAGTATCCGAAGATTCCGCGCCGCGTCTCCGGCTACAACCTCGATTCGCTCCTCCCTGAAAACGGCTTCAACGTGGCCCAGGCGCTGGTCGGCTCCGAGAGCACTTGCGTAGTCGTGCTCGAAGCGAAGTGCAAGTTGGTCTACTCGCCGCCGTCGCGCACGCTCGTGGTTCTCGGATACGACGACATCTTCGAGGCGGCCGACGACGTGCCGCGCTTGCTCGAGTTCAAACCGATCGGACTCGAAGGCATCGACAACCGTCTCCTCGACGACATGAAAGCCAAAAACCTCAACGTCGACAAGCTCGAGCTGTTGCCCAATGGAAAGGGCTGGCTGCTCGTCGAATTCGGCGGCGAGACGAAGGAAGCGTCGGACGGCTACGCGCGAAAGATGATCGCCTCGCTATCGTCAGCACCCTTCAAAATCTCGCACCGCCTCTACGACGACAAAAAAGAAGAGAAGAACATCTGGGCCATCCGCGAGTCCGGCCTCGGCGCCACCGCGTTCGTTCCCGGCAAGGGCCACACCTGGGAGGGATGGGAGGATTCGGCCGTCGATCCGAAGCACCTCGGCAAGTACCTTCGCGAGTTGCGCGCGCTTCTCGACAAGTACGGCTACAGCGGCGATCTGTACGGCCATTTCGGCCAGGCTTGCGTGCACACGCGCAACAATTTTGATCTCGAATCGGCCGCGGGCATCGCCAGGTTCCGTTCGTATCTCGATGAGGCAGCGGATCTCTGCATCAAGTACAACGGCTCGCTTTCCGGCGAGCACGGCGACGGCCAGTCGCGCGCGGATTTGTTGCCGAAGATGTTCGGCCCGGAGCTGATCCAGGCATTCAACGAATTCAAATCGCTCTGGGATCCCGATTGGAAGATGAATCCCGGCAAGGTGGTGCGGCCGTATCACCCCACGGAGAACTTGCGACTCGGCGGCGACTTCCGGCCGTGGTCGCCGGAGACGCACTTCAATTTCCCCGAGGATGAGGGGAGGATGGATCGCGCGACGATGCGGTGCGTCGGCGTCGGCAAATGCCGGCGCATGGACGGCGGCACGATGTGTCCCAGCTTCATGGTCACGCGCGAAGAGGAGCACTCCACGCGCGGCCGCGCGCGCTTGCTCTTCGAAATGTTCGAGGGTAAAGCCATCCCCGCGAGCTGGAACAACGAGGCAGTCAAGGATTCGCTCGATCTCTGCCTGGCCTGCAAAGGGTGCAAAGGCGATTGCCCGGTCAACGTCGACATGGCCACGTACAAGGCCGAGTTCCTGTCGCATTACTACGCGCGCAAGCTGCGGCCGGTCGCCGCGTACTCGATGGGATGGATCTATTGGTGGGCGGGCCTCGCGCAAATCGCGCCGTCGTTGGCGAACGCGCTGATGTCGCTGCCGATTTTCAAAACGCTCGGCGGCGTAGCGAAGCAGCGATCGATGCCGCGCTTCGCGAAGACAACATTCGTCGAGCAGTTCAAGAAACGCCCCGCGAAATCATCAAAGAAGAAAGTCGTGCTCTGGCCGGACACGTTCAACAATCACTTCCATCCCGCCACTGCGAACGCAGCCGCGGACGTTCTCGAAGCAGCCGGCTACGAAGTGATCATCCCGCGCAAGCGCCTCTGCTGCGGACGTCCTCTCTACGACTGGGGCTTCCTCGGCATGGCCAAAACGTTGCTGCGCGAGACGATGGAAGCGCTGAAGCCGGAGCTCGACGAAGGCATTCCGATCGTCGGTCTGGAGCCGAGCTGCGTCTCCGTCTTCCGCGACGAACTGCCGAATCTTTTCCCGCGCCACGACGATGCGAAACGCCTTTCGAAAGCCGTCAAGACGCTGCCGGAGTTTCTGCTCGAGGAAAACGTCGCGATCCCGAAGCTGTCCGGCAAAGCGCTCGTTCAATCGCACTGCCATCACAAAGCGATTCTTCATTTCGACGACGAAGAAAAAGTGCTGAAGAAACTCGGACTCGACGTCGATCACCCCGACTCCGGCTGCTGCGGCATGGCCGGAGCGTTTGGCTTCGAGCCCGACAAGTACGAGCTGTCGATGCGCGTCGGCGAACGCGTGTTGTTGCCTGCCGTACGCGACGCATCGCGCGACACGATCATCGTCGCCGACGGCTTCAGTTGCCGCGAACAGATTGCGCAAGGCACGGAACGCGAAGCGCTCCATCTCGCGCAGGTGCTGCAGATAGCGATGCGCAATGAGGCGCCAGGCGAGCTTCCCGAACGCCGCTATCCCGACGACGCTGCAGCGCTCGACGTTCCGAAGCTCGCGTGGAAAGCGGCCGGGATCGCCGGAGGCATCGCGCTGTTTGCGGGTGGGATCGCACTACTGCGCAGACGGCGGCGTCGTTTAAACGAGTAACGCATCGCAGCTCGTGGTTGACATGTCCAGACGCTGCATCTTGCGAAAGCACAGACAAGAGTGTCTGTGCCACACTGGCTTTCGCCCGCATCAGCATTTGTTCGAATACGGCAGGATGGTGTGGCACAGACACTCTTGTCTGTGCTGGTGAGGCTCGGGACGCCTGTGCAAAATCACCACGTCCGCTTCAGCGGATGTGCCTCGGTGTTGAAAACGACTTTGTTCATGTCGAGCGCGGAGTCCGGAGCGAAGAGGAGATAGAGGTACTTCAGCGTTTCCGCGAGGAAGTAGCTCGGCATCAGGTCGCCTTTTTCCATCGTCTCCACGCTCTTCAGCGTCGTGTAGCCGGCCTCGGTGCGGCAGTGGGCGACGAGGGAATCGAAGAACGTCTGGCCCATCGTCAGGTAGCGTGGGTCGTGCGTGGCGCGGTGGAGATACCAGGCTGATTCGATGATTTCGGGCCGCAGTTGATAGCCGGCGTGCTTGATCGTCATGGTGCGGTAGTCGAGCACTTCCGGCTCGATGCCGCGCAGCGTCCACATGCGGAAGCACGACTCTTCCAGGCGACGGCCGCGTTTGACGTCGCCGCCCAGCACCAGCACGGCGGGAAGGAACGCGTGCAGCGCGCCAAATTCGGAGGCGGTGCGCTTGGCCGTGTCCATGTCCACTTCGCCGTACCAGAGGCCGGACGGCGCTTCGTCGGCAAGATGTTTGTTTAGCGCGTCGATGCTCGTCTTCCACATCGACTCGCAATCGCTGTCGCCGAAGAGGTGCGAGCACTTCAGCAGGTACTCGTAATACGAATCGATGCCGCCACCGACATGACTGGTCTTGCCGACCCACGCGCCGGTTTCGACGTCGATCTCTTCGCCGACGAGGTCGATCTTCGAACGCCGTTTGTACAGCTCCACGATGGCGCGCTTCGCCTTCTCGAAGTAGACCGGCTTGTTCGTCAGCTTGCTCAGCGTTCCGAATTCGAGGATGAGCGTGCCGATCTCCGCGGGATTGGAGCGCGCGCCGGAAGTCTTGCCGGTGCGCAGATTGACGAACATGTACGGCATGCCGGTGGGCGTATTGAACGCAGGCAGAAGGCGTGTGCCGAGGTCGTCGGCGAGGTGGAGGAGGCGTGCGTCGCCGGTCAGTTGATAGCCGGAGAGGAGGCCGCCGAGAAGACGAATCGTGACTTCGAAAACCTTCACGTCGATGTCTTTGTCGAAGTCGAGGCGATCGATGATCAGCGTCTTCGCCTTCTGAGCTTCATCGTTGAAACCCATGAGCAGGAGCGTGTCGAGCGAGTCGACGGGCGTCATCAGGAGCGACTGGCCGTACCAGTCGCGCGGCTGTTTCGTGAGCGGACGAAGCTCGTCGTGACCCCAGGCGTATTGCTTGTACGACTTCCACGAATGCAGAAACTCGGCGCGGACTTTCGCCGCCATGGCGGCGCGATTGACGCGCGGCGCGGCGAACATCGTCGGTGCGGAGAGGAGAAGGAGGACGGCGGCGATGCGTAGCCTCATATGCGCGCCGAGTATAGCGACCGCCCAAAGCCGAGGAAGCGGGCAGATGTCGATTCGAAGCGCGCGACGCGAAGGAGGCTAGGCCAACCAACGCACCGCGCCGTGCGCGGTGGCGGAGAGAGAGGGATTCGAACCCTCGGTAGAGCTTTAGGCCCTACGACGGTTTAGCAAACCGTTGGTTTCAGCCACTCACCCATCTCTCCGTGGCGGAGCCGTGGTGCCAAATGCACGCAGCAGAATGCGCTTTGGAGAGGGTCAATTCCCGAGGGTGTCATCTCGCTGCGACGGCGAGTTATTGCGGAGTTCACTGGCACAGTTCGTGAAGCCGATTAGCTCGCCTCACGCAGGTCGTACGCAGTTCTTGCGGTAACGATTTTTCAAGCGAAGGAGACTCTCATGGCGAATACGAGCAAGCGCGGTTTTGCATCGATGGATGCGAGCAAACAGCGTGAGATTGCCAGCAAAGGCGGACGGGCGGCGCACGCAAAAGGGACCGCTCACGAATTCACATCCGACGAAGCGCGCGTGGCAGGACGGAAAGGCGGCGAAGCAGTGAGCCGCGATCGCGCCCATATGTCGGCCATCGGCCGCGAAGGTGGCCACAGCCGCGGACGCACGCGCCAGCCGGCCCTCGGCGGCAACAACAGCAGCAATGCGATGGACACGGAGCGCCAAAATTACATCGGCCACGGCAGCGACCGCGGCACGTTCGAGGATTCGAATCGCAATCCGTCGCCGTCGTCGCGTCCGGAAAGCGGCAACGATTTCCGCAACGACAACAACGCCAATCGCGGCTCTTTTTAAGCAGCGCGCAGCGCTGGTTCACGACCTAGCCTCCGAGGAGATTGCGGTTGCATCCGACACCGCTGGCGGAGGCTAGGCCAACCAACGCTCCAGCGCGTCGCTGGCGTCCCCGGCAGGGATCGAACCTGCGACCCACAGCTTAGAAGGCTGACCGGGAGCTACCGGACGTCCGCAGGTATCCAGTAGCTCTCGGAATCGGGGCATCCGCAAACGGTCGGAAGTGTCGCGATGCGTACGCCAGCGGCGAAACTGCCACCCAAGTGACACCCCGTCGAGAGCGCGGCTGCGATGAGCCGAAACGCCGCCACGGAATCGGAGGCCGTCACCGACAGTTTGGTTCGGACATGCACCATGAGGACGTGAGACGGGAGATCGAGAGAGGAGAAGGCTCTTCGATCGAGTTCAAATCGACCCTTCGATGGAACATCAAGGCTGCGAAGAACGACGGCGGCATAACTCTCGAAGTCCTGAAGGCCGCTGCCGCTTTTCTAAACTCATCAGGTGGCCTTCTCTTCATTGGTGTCACCGACTCCGGAGCATTTCACGGCATCGCTTCAGACAACTTCCGGAATGAGGATCAGTTCGTCGTCAACCTCTTCAGCTACCTCAAGGATGGTTTCGGCGCAGATGCAACTCCGTACGTAGAAGCAACAACGCACATGCTTGACGGCGTAACCATCTGCCGAGTCGCATGTACTCCGAGTCCGAAACCGGTCTTTGTGACGTTCGAGAAGGAGAAGGATGCCTTCTTCATCCGAACCGGACCGATGACCACGAAGCTTCCAGCCAGCAAGATTCACGTCTACATCAACGAGCATTGGCCCGCTGCAAAACAAGTGAACGTGATCGCTCCTACGACCGCGACCGGCACCTCGGAGTCGTTCCGCCAGTCGGCGTTGACAGACGCCCTACAAGCGCTAAGCATCCCGTGTGAGGCGTACCGCAGGCTCTCCTTAGACATCGAAGATTTCACTCGGCAAGGTCTGATCGTCCACGGAATCGGCATGGGACCGTCGCCGCACGTCGAGAACGCGCTCAGCGCGTTTCGTGATCGGATGCACGGATTTCGCGAAAAGATTGAGACGGCCATCCGAATTCTCAGCACGATCGGAAGGCGAGACTCCGGAGATGGAAAGAGCGCGGCAAAGCTCGCCAATGAACTTGAGGCAGCCCGTGCCACCACGGACGGAGCTGTCGGCTTGGCGAACGAAATTCTGAAAGGGATGACGCTCTCACAACTACTCCTCGATCAACGGTACGAAGCGATGCAATCCCTCACTTCTAAAGCGACGGAAGAAATCGTCCGGCTCATTGATCCCGAACCGAAACCTTACATCTTCCTGAGACCGGAACTGACTTTCACGCCGGGTGCTAACAGCCGGGATGAACATGATTTTTCTCTCCACGTTAACCTTGTCAATGCCGGGGAGAAACCGACGAACGACTATAAGGTCGAGGTGTGCTTCCCCACGCGATTTCTCGCTGGCCGTCCTTCTGACCTAACTGATCAGGCGGCGAGCACGCCATCGACGACGCTATTGCGCTATCCAAGTAGCACCTCTGCGGCAACGCGCATCTATCCGGGCAAGGCCGAAACAATCATGAACATCGGCTACCGCATCATGGCCAAACAGATCGAGAGCGACGATCCATTGAATGACGCAGTTCGAGTCACTGTCTTTCAGCCAGACAAAGCTTCCGTACGCATCGAACGGCAGATTTCGGCACTTCACGATTGCATACTGGACGGCAACGGGACCGTTCGGAAAAGGCCGACGCTTCGAGAAATCGAGGCAAGTTTCCGGCGAGGCGCGGCTCCCACCCCTGCGGAGTAACGCACAGAGAACGTGGTTGCAGCGCTAAGGAGCAACTGGCCGAAAGATTCTGAAGAAACCTGAAAACGTTGAGCCGTTTGGCCCAATTCTAACTGTCGAGTAGGAGAAACCTAGATGGGTTTAGAACCCGCGCAGTTTGTTCTAAGGTTGACCGATCATAGGCAGGAGCAGATTTGGGCGGTGACTCCGGATTCGGGTTATCGGCGCATACCGGACGATGACGAAGACCCCTCTCGAATCGTGGTTCTTTGGGATCAAATTGTGGAATTGGCCACCAGAAATCTTGCAACCGTCGAACAATACTCTGAGTCAAGAAAGCGTGACGGCGGCCCGTCATACCACGACGGTCGCGAAACTTATGACGCCATTCAGTACCTAGTCGCGACGTTTGGTGCTGGTGGTGCAGCGTGGATGTTCCTTCAACACTGTAAGCCGTTACTGATGCAATGGTTGAAGAACAAGCAATCCCGGCGTATCACGGCCAAGCTTGGCGAAATAGAGATCACGGTGAATGGAAGTAATGATATCGAAAGACTACTCGATGCACTCAAACAGTTTCAGGCTGTACGCGTGCCTAGCCAAGCTGACGAGCACGAGCCGACTACCCCAAATTCGAGGCCTGCCGAGAGTCCTTCCGAATCGCGGTCGGGCAGAAAACGAGGGCGGCGCAAACGCGAGGACGGTGCCTAAATTACGTCGTGGTTGTATCCGCTTGATGAGATTCGGAAGATGAGGACTGTGGTGAAGATGGTGTGGCTTGAGGTGCAGCCACCACAACTTGAATGGTGATCGGCGGCAGGACACCTGAGATAGGTTCTTCGCCGAAATCGCTTCGCGACGAGTCCGGCGCCGAAATGGCTGGTCGATCATTGGGCATCGTTGCCTCCTGCCTGATCGGATGTTTTGCCTGATCCCGAGCCATTGTCGTTCGAAGGGGAACCACTGTTCGAGGTGTCAGGTTGAGGAATGCTGATTTGAGGGGTGACCCCAGCATCAGGAAGAAATCCCTTTTTCACTTCTGCCTCAATCATCTCACGAAGCGAGTCACGAAAGGCGTCGGTCATTGTTTGTTCCCCTTTGGCTGCGGTGCAGGAGATGAATTACTTTGGGGATGTTTGATCGGTGGTAACACACCAGAATCAGGCTGCGCGCCGAGCGGAATCTTCGTGGGCGGTTGCGGGGGCAGCCCAGCGCCCGGAATCTTCGTAGTTGCCATTGCTGTCTCCTTCTTGAGCAACACCCAATTTTGCAGAGCAAACCAGCAGAAGCAGATCACGCCGAAGAAGAAGAGCAACCCCGCTAGTCTGTTGAGCCATCTTACCGTTGCGCGAAAGAAATCGAGAGCAGGAGTGAAGACGGCAGCGAAGGTCTGGAGCCATGTGAGCGTGACACCCCAGGCCGTTCGAGGCGACCTCGGCGACACCGTATCTTCAGGTGGTAGACCGATTAGCTGGCGGTAGCGAGTATCCAGCACCGCGATCTCTCCCTCAAAAGCCTTCTGCGAAGCAAGAAACGAATAAAGCGTGGACATCATCGCCAAGGCGAACAGAATCCACGATGTGTAGAGCCAGCTTTTCGCATCCGGGTCCCTGACGACCTTTTCAAGGAACGTGATCGACAACGCGACCGCACCGGCTGAGTAGGTCAGAATCGTTTGATCATAGGACTTCGCCTGCTCCTGCTTGCCGGTAGAAAGACGCGTACGTTCGCTCAGGTAAAGCTCGTAAGCCTTGAACAGTTTCTCGTCGATCATCGGCCGCGTCTCTGACGGCGCCGTTGCTGGCTCCGGCGCTTCAGTAGGTACTTCGCTTGTCATGGCCGCTACTCCTCTCGCTTCGTGCGCTTCAGGTCTCATGATGAACTCGATCTGCGACGGCTTCAACTGATGCACCCCACATGTCTGGGGTACAAAGCACGTAGTCAGGCGGCAAGTAGGTGAATGCGCCAGCCGGATGTGGACGTATCATCGTCACTTGATTCGTATGCAAGGTGAGGTTGAGGCAGACCCCTCTGCCAGCGTCATCTCATTGAGACCTCCACGATGCGTTCGGTGGTGGCGGTGGGATCGGGTGCGCGACCGCTCGCTCGCCTCGTTCTGCTGGACGTTTTTCAAAACGGTCTTTCGAGGCGGCCGCAAACGATGGGAAAACATCGCTTTCCAGCTAGGCGTTTTTCTCGTGGTTTTGAAGGCCGTCTTTCCAAATCTTTACATGACCGCGGCGGGGTCATGGCCGGTCTGGCCGGAGTTAGTGGATCGAGTCCCTTTTTGGGTGGTCTGCGGTTTCATCGCCTGCCGGATAGTCCTAGCGCCCTTGTGGATTTATCAAGACGCAACCGATGCTGCCAAGAAGCAGCACGACGACGATGAAGACGCGCTGGAGAGTCAAAGAGTCGAATACGAACGTCGCATTCTAGCCGCGTCTGGATACATCCCGAAGCTCTCAGTCGATAAGCAGCCGCTCATTAGGCTTGAACTCCGACACTGCGCTCATTCGCGGGAACACACGTACGCCGTCGTTATCAACGATGGCGATCTAGCTGCGATCAATGTCAGCGGCGAATGTGTTCTCAGTCATGGCGCTTACGCTATCTCGTTCGGTACGGTCAGTGTTGGCGCGTCTTCAGAACCGACGCTAATTCCGATTCGACTGTTCTCCGGGGGTAAGCAACTACAAACAAGTAACTCTGGCCCGCCGGAGTGTGAGTTTCCAAGCAGCATTTTTCTGTCACTACTTGGAGCTGCGCAAGGTGAGTTGACCGGGGGCGATGGCCCACCCTTTTTTGGCCCAGTAAGGCCGGAACCTTTAGCCTGCAAGTTCAACATCACGTACACCGATCCCGGCAAACGGGAGCGGTACAACAGAACGCACGTGTTGAAATACTCTAGGGGCACCGCACAGATCGCCCTAGATGATGCACCCGACCCGTGACCTTGCCGCGCGTCAGTGTACTTCCGTCGTGTCGCCTCGTCTCTTTCTAAGGCTCTTCTGAGCGATCGTAACGGAAGCGAGGATCGTCAGCGTGGACCAATCATCTCGCTCGGCTAGGGCTAACCCTTCCTTATCGAAAAACCGGCGATGGTCGCGGCGAGGGGCGGGCACTCCCGCGTGAAACATCGCCGGTTGACAGCGATACCCGCTGGAGTGAGTACGTACGAGCGAGAATGGCAGGAATGCTACACAGCACGGCAATTCCTGCGACTCTATTGGAAAGAAGGAATCGCCAGAACCATCTCAGGATGGACCCGCGTCAATTTGCCGATGTAGCCGTACGTTGGCTTGTTCTTCTTTCCTTCCCTCGGATACTTACCCTTGACCTGCACGGGACGTATGAGCTGGTGCCCGCGGCCGGTATTCTTTGCGACGAGGAAATCGAAACTTCATCGCGATGCGGGAAGTAAACATTCCAGCCCGCCTCGGCGAATCGGCCAGCTACGAACAGCTCAGCGAAGTAGTCGCGCATCGCGTACGATTGTAGGTCAATCGTGAAACCGGGCACGCTCTACATTTTGATCAACGCTTCCATGCCGAATCTGGTGAAGATCGGGAAGACGACGAAGTCTACCGTCGAACGGGCGAAGGAGCTGTCATCAGCAACCGGCGTAGCGACTCCGTTTCATGTCGCTTTCGAATTGCCTGTTTCCGACTGCGATATGGCCGAGCGTCTCTTACATGAGCGTCTTGCTTCCCACCGCATCAGTTCCGATCGTGAGTTTTTCGCGATTGACGTGCGAGAAGCGATCGAGCGTCTACAACAGCTCGGTGCCGAGTTTCCGGCGACCGGCTGTATTGATGGCGAACAGGGTCCGATTCGTGTCGAGATCGATCAACTCAATCGGGTACGTGATCGGCTGATGCTTGACTACTACGAGGCGCGTCGAAACGGAACGGCGACAATGACGGAGGACGAAATTCGTGCAGAAGTGGACCGGCTTTCGGCTGAATACATCCTCACCAGAGCCGCTGAACAGGAAGGTAAGTGACGTTGCCAACGCACTTCAACTCACACAGCGCGCTCCCATCGCAGGACTGTCAACCGTCACGGACTCCCCTCCAAATCAATCTCCTGGAGTCACTGGCTCTCGGTCGCCTTGTGAGCAACGGGCACCTTTTGAAGCACCTGCCCGGTGCTTGAATCGACGAACCATAGCTCTCGAAACATGCATGCGAGCTTTGACTCCTCCGAGTAGACGTCATTCGGAAAATCAATTCTAGGTTCAAGATGCTGAACTTCAGTTTTCGAGAGTTTGGGACTCTCCTTCGTCAGCTCGAAAGTCAAGAGCACGCTGATTGAGGATTTCATTCGACGCGCAGTGGCAGCGGGCATTTCGAGCTGAGTCGATATATAAAGCTCGTCCGGGTTCCGACTCGTTTCTGCTATGTCCCACACTGAAAAAAGATGCATCATCTGGCGGGCTACTCGGACCTTTTTCCCAAAACCGTTCTCGCCTATATAAGACCCCAACTCGCGCAAGGAACCACGGATGGTGAACGCTTCGTGGTCGGTGCCTGCCGCCATTAGACGCACTGTCAAGCGCTCGGAGTCGGCGTCGTATTCGGTCGAAACCTCGTCCTGTTTTAGTCGAACCGCGTAGGTTCCGAACGGAAGCCGCTCTACCCTACGTTCGTAGTCTTCTGTTTTCTCGAATTCACCTTTCGTCTGCGCGAAAACAGTGAAAAGCCTTTCGACCGATGCACCCGTATAACCGAGTGGTAACTTTGTGATCGTGGGATCAATTTGAACGATAGGGGCCGCGTGTGCTTGCGGCTTACTCGGCTTCGTTGTCGCAAACAGAATCGAGCTTGCCAGGAGCGTTGACAGCATCAGAGGCGCAGTTTTGGTTTTCATATTGGCTACTCGATCATCTGAACGGCTTCAGCAACTCACTCGCCGTGATCCCGAACGCCTTCGCGAGGCGGAAAATCGTGCTGATCTTCGCCTCGTTCCGTCCACGTTCAAGATGACTGATCTGAACCACGTTCAACCCGGAGCGTTCCGCTAAGTCCTCCTGAGTCCATTCGCGGGCATAGCGCAACTCGCGGATGTGTGCTCCGAACTTCACCGCAGCCGGTGATTTCTTCCCTTTCGTCGGCGGCATATTGACATGCATCTTCGTCCAAGGCTAAAGTCCTGACCATTGTCCAGGGACTAGAGACGTCCAGGGACTAGGGAGCCGGTCGTGAGGACACCTACTCGAAAGCGCGCCGTCTACAGCCGAATTACCGTGACGCTACCGACCTTCGCCATCCTCATGCTGCGTCGTTTCGCAGAGCGCAGGAACGAGAAAGAAGGCGGCGCTGAGACCGTCTCCACGGTTCTCGAAAGCTGGATACTTGCGTTGTTCAGCGCCCGCGAGCTCGCGAAGGCCGGAAGGGGGTCGTCGGAGTTCACATGTGCTATCGAAGCGTGGTTACGTTGGGAAGCTCAGGAGCGCGCGCGCAGGCAAAGCCCGATTTGCGCGAAACGCTCATGAAACACCCGACGACTCACGTATCGCGTCGCGTCCGTCTGCCGGAGTTTATGTGGCTGGCGCTGGAACAGCTCACGGACTACACGAACGAGAAGGCCATCGCGAACCCGGATGACTACATCAACGTTAGCGGATTGATCGAGTCGATCATTCTCGCTTCGGTAAAGGTGCCGGTGTTGGAACTCATGGCGGCGAGCTCGCCGGAGTTCCGCAAGGCGATCGAGGCTTGGGTAGCGTGGCAGATTGAGAACGATCCCGCAACGGCAATCGTGTTCAGCACCGGCGTTTGGTCGTTCACCATGGACCGGACTAATTGATGGCGGCAAGTGAACGTAAAGCGACAGACGTGACTGCGATTTTCTTCGATGAAGATGGCGGGGTCACCGGCTTCGTTGAGGAGTTCCTAGAAGTCACTGCCCATGGTCGCGACCTGAACGAAGCGCGAACGAGGCTTATAGAAGCGGTACGAACGGAACTCGAATACAGCCACGAAAGTGTACGGCGGCGCGCCGCCTCCTACGGCACAGTGACGAGAGAATGCCTGTTCGTGGAGTTCAGGGAACGATGAACGACTGGCGCAAACAGTGGCGCAGACGCCTCACTCGCGCAATAGAGCTATCGCGCCGCACGCAGGCTTCCATCGCCGAGCAAGCGGGCGTTAGCCCGGAGACACTGTGCCGCGTGCTCAACGGCAGACATGCACAACCGCAGTTTGAAACGGTCGTGCGGATCATCCATGCAACCGGCGAAAGCGTCGGATGGCTTCTGCGCGAGCCGCAGACATTCCTATCCGCCGATGACAGCGCGCGAATGCGCGAGATCATCGACTTTTTGGAATTGAGTTTCACACCAAGAAAACGGGCGATTAGTCGCCTCGATTGATCGGATGAACTGGCGCGAACGACTACGGGACGCGATCAACCGATCAGGCAAGAAGCACTACCTGATCGCTGAGGATGCCGGGGTCACTCGTGCGACTTTGAGCCGCATCCTCACCGGAACGCATTCGCAACCGAAGTTCGAAACGATTCTGCGCATTGCTCACGCGGCGGGAGAGAACGTCGGCTACTTGGCGGGGGAGCAAGGGTTCAGCCTTTCGAGCGAACAGCGCGCGAAGGTGCAAACGGCAGCCATCATCTTGATCGACTTGACGCGCGGCAGGGAGTAACGGTTCAAACTGGCCCATGATCGGGATTGTTCAAAATCTCCGGCGCTGAGAGATCAGCGCAAATCGATTATGAAAGGCGGCTTCCACCCTCTTTTGTGCAAGGGGCGGAGAGTCCTTCTTCATCTCTCAGTCGTCCACTTCTTTTGAGCCGATCCGCCAAAGTCTCATGTATTTGCGCTTCGATCGGCTTCTGCAGGTTGTGAGGACCATCGAATCTTGTATCGATCGTCGATAGCAGATTCGGGAGGGATGTTCGGCCGGGCGATGTTGTAGATGTAACCGGGCACGTCCTCCTGCTTCGAGCGGTCGAGGATCACGCTCTTCACCTCATGCGGCTCCCTGGAGAGAACCTCCTTCCAAAGCTGTCATACGTGGAGGGAGTCATCAGGATCGATGTTCAAAGCGAATCGTCTCCGCATGGTAGGGACGACGGCTGATGTATGAGTTTGCTCAGCCGAAAGGGACTGTCTCTCTTCGAGGGAGTTCCAGCAGGATGGTTAACGTGTCGGTCCTGCAACAAACAAAAGCACTCCAAAAGTAATAGCGCTGACACGGCCATCGAGTAGCAGTAATCATCACCAGTGAGTTGGGTGTAACTCCACCCACCAAGTCCTCGACCGCTACGAGCACGAGACCTCCCAAACAGGGACACATGGCAAGGGGAGATCATCGGTGATGAAGACAGCTACGCTCATACACCCGGCAGGAACAGAGGAATGGAAGGGCAGCAGTGAGGCTCATACATCCCTCCTTGCCGAGGCTTTATTTATCTGATCTTCGATAAAATGAACCTCCTTCCTCCCGACTTCCTGCGCGACCACGTGATCCAGTGAGCCGTCATCGCTTCTTTAGGTCAGCACGTAGTCGTCCGTCGCACCTCCGCTTTGAATGCCTCTCCCGCTGCACAGGAACGCTTCTGAACCACGTTGTCTTTCGTCCGACACCTAACGTCGTCTTCATCGAGATCGAGCCGCTACGGTGCCTTTCTTTAGCTGCATCGCATCCTCAATCTGACTTCCCGGACGGAGCCACGAAGAGTCCGTCGATCATCCCTGTTTGAGGTGGTCCGGGGTGCGTGTGTGCCTTATGCGATTATCCCGCTGATGGTATACTCCATCCCAGCTTGAAGAGCTGATCCCGCTGGATCACACCAACCCGAACGTCACGTGCCGGGTGGTTTCAACTAAGTAGAAGGTTGCAAGCGCGACTCGAAGGAGAGACGAAGCGTGACGAACACTTCCACCGAATCGCTCGTGAACTGTGGAACGAGTTCCGTGCCCTCTCTGCGACAGCGAGACGACGAAAGTCTCTGTCCGTGAGTCGTTCGTGTTGTCGCGTCTTCTGAACGAGTGACGATGGCGAACAACTACGTCGGTGAGCTGATCCACAAGGCACGCATCGGTCGCTCGATGACCTTCGGTGACCTGGCAAGAGCATGCGGCGCGGCGACGGCGAAGGTGACCTCTCGAATCTCGCAACGTCTAGTGCTCTTCGAACGTGAATCCGTTGGCGATCGGAAACTTCTGCAGAAAGTCATCGCGGTACTTGATCTCGATCCACAACTCGTTGTCGAGCTACTCAATCGGCAACGGGTCGAGGAGCTTGAGGCGTGGAATCGTTGGGCTGATGAGCCGGTGTCGATGGAGCTGCACGTACGGCCGTTCGGCGGCTTCTGGTATCGCCATCAGTTGCCCGTGGAGATCATGATCGACGAGCTGCAAGCGATCGATTACGCACGACGCATGACGGCCGGTCGTGAAGGGCTACGAACGGTGCTTGCCGTGAATCGTCGTCGCTCCATCATCTTCGCTCGTGGCGAAGTTGTCGAAACCATCGAAGCGACGCCGGAGCGCCCCATGATCCCGTTCGTGACAATCGGCGGCCGACGCATTCAGTTCGAGGGCGAAGAATAGCGATTGTCGGTATGGCCGACGAAGCGCATCTGGCCCTCGTTTAGTAACGGCTTTTCTTGCGGAGCTGGCGTCGAAGGCGAGTGAAGAATTCGACGAGATCGACCTTCAACGCATCGAGAACCGCGATCAGCTCGACGGCATCAATGCGGCGATCTCCCGCCTCGACCTTTGCTACCCATGTCTGAAGTCGTCCAAGGTGTTCGGCGAGAGCGGTCTGTGTGACCCGCTGCTCCTTGCGAACGGTGGAGAGCAATTCGGTGAACACGGCGTAATCGTCGCCGGGCGCGGAGGAGCGGGCAACAGGCTTCTTCTTCTTCACAGGTACATCCCGTCTGTGGGATAATCGGTCATCATGAACGATGAAGCTCTGATGACGCAAGACGGTAGCACGGCTGCCCTTTCAGTGACCAAAGGCGCAAGTCCGGCCGAGGTAGTAGTCGCGACGTTTTTTGCGGGCCGGAACGAGCGCACGTTGCGAGCATACCGGCACGACCTGGACGACTTCGCTCGATTCATGGGTGAGGAGTCGATCGCGTCCGCTGCTAGACGACTGTTCGCTCTCCCGGTGTTTGGGGCAAACGTCGTGGCTATCAACTACCGCGCCGATCTGCTTGGCCATCGTCTGCAACCCGCCTCAGTCAACCGAAGGCTTGCTGCCCTTCGCTCGCTCGTGAAGCTCGGAGCTGCTCTCGGGGCCATCTCGTGGGAGTTGACGCTGAAGAACGAGCGGACGATCCCGTACCGCGACACTCGTGGCCCGAACACTGCCTCCGTTCGGAAGCTTCTGCTTGCGATCTCGAAGCGGAACGATGCTCAGGGCGTGAGGGACTTCGCGCTCCTTCGCCTGCTCTATGACCTCGCGCTCAGACGGCATGAAGTCGAGACGCTCGACATGGAGAATGTGTCACTCGATCAGATGACGATTTCCGTGCTCAGAAAGGGCAACGGTGAGCGCTCTACGCTGACGGTTGCACCAATCACCGCCGCCGCTCTTGAACGGTGGATTGCCGTGCGTGGCTCTGAGCCGGGACCTCTATTCACGAACTTCGATCGAGCACGAAAGGCCGAAGGTCGCAGCCTGACGGGGACGAGCATCAATCGTATCGTGCAGGGGTGGGGTCGTCGATTGGGGATCGCGCTAACCGCGCACAAGCTCCGGCACGCGGCGATCACCGCTGCTCTCGATGCGACTCAAGGAAACGTTCGAGCCGTGGCCCGCTTCTCCGGTCACCGAAAGATCGAGACGGTTTTGATCTACGACGACAACCGTCTCGATTTGGGCGGTGAGATCAGCCGTCTGATCTCCGCGGCGGTGGACCCTCAGATGAGTGCGTAAACGGCCATTCTCGAACACATGATAACGACGCCGGGCCGATGAAATGAGGCAACGCCGGTCGAGATCAAAGAGTGCGAAAAGTCAGCACGGATGATCGATCATCGCTTTAGAGATGCATCAGTAGGTTAGTACGACTCAAAAAGGAATCTACTGATGAAGATCAAACAATCAGACACCGCAATCCAACACTTCCGTGATCCCGTGACCCAACGGCTGCTCCACAACCACGAGGAGATCGTCTTGGCGATCCTCACAGCCAGAGCGCCTGGCAACATGACGCTGAAGGAGATCGCATGCCGACTGAACGAATGGACTGGCTACGCCGTGCCCGACTCGTCGCTTTGCGCTCCGCTGGCGATGTTAAAGGCGAAGGGAAAGATCACCGACAAGGGTCCGAAGAGAGCCTGCTTGGTGAACGGCATCCGGAAAAAAGTGTGGGCCATCACGGATACACAAGGTAAGGAAGCAACCGAGAATCCGCCGCAATCCGATGCGTTTGCTGTGAAATCGGATTTCTCTGGTTGAGGCCATGATGATCTCCACTACAAACAACCCTGACGAGCTATCGACCTTCGTACGTAACGCTCTGCGAACCTTTTCGACGGAGTCAACGCTCACCATCGAGCATGCGATTCACGCCGAAAAGGGGGACACGCTCATCGAGCGGGCCGTCGTACCTCCAGACGTGCTCCGTGCACTCGAAGGTACTTTGCGAGGCCGTGCGCCCTCTGTTCAATCCGAAACATACCTTCAAGCGCCTGCCGTGGCCCGCATGCTAGGAATCAAGACCGGCACGCTGGCGAAGTGGCGTCGTCTCGACGCAGGACCGAAGGGATGGCTCCGAACAAACCGAACCACCGTGGTCTACCCCAGGGCGGAGGTCGAGGCATTCATTGCCAACTGGAAGAAGGAGAAACCGTATGCCTATCGACACGAGAGACTACAAGAAAGTCGCTCGGGGTTTGAAGTGGAACCGGCGAACTAAGACCGCGCTGTTCGATGTGCTCGCTCCGGGAAGCAAAGAGCGGTTTCGCAGAATCCTGCCATTTCCCTCTATTCAAGATGCGATGACTGCGTTCACCAGCTTCCGCGCTACCGTCAAGGCGGGTCAGCGGCCGGACGAAGCTCGTGGTGGGCAAGGCACATCGACCGAAACCGCCGTCCCGGAGCAACACACGTTCGCGGAGTATGCGACCCGCTACCTTGACAGCATTTGGGGTGGTACGGCGCCATCTACCCAACGCCGGAATATGTCGAGCCTGAACTGCTACCTGATCCCGTTCTTCGGATCGAAACAACTCAATGAGATCACCGAGATCGACGCGAAGGATTTCAAGACATGGTGCAGGACGCGTGTGGACGCTAACGGGAACCCTAAGCCGCTTGCTCCGCCAACGATCAACTTCGCACTGCGCCGGTTTCGGGAGGTGATGAATAACGCGAAGACGCGGAAGCTCCTCGACTCAATTCCTCCCATCAAGTTCGAGAAGGAAATTGAAAACAAGAACGAGTTGAACCCCGACGAGGAGTCTGCGTTCCTCGCTGCTTTCGATGACCTGCATGGCTTCCAGCGCTATCTGGCTACACACCGGACACTGGCTGAGATCATCTTCGTTGACTTCTGCGAGGACGACCCTTTCGGAGGAAAAAGACGCTACGGATCGGGATTGAACCCCACGAGCGAAGCGGCGCTCGTCTACTTTCATCGCTTTCAGCGCTCGAAAGAATGGTTCATCGCGGCATTGCATACAGGTCTTCGTCGCGGCGATCTCATCGACCTCCGTCGTCCATCGGTCCGGTTTGCGGAGGGTCTCGTGACGAGGACGATGAAGAAGACTGGTAAGGTCACGATGATCCCGATGAGCGATACCCTTCGCGAAACGGTCACCGTCTCGATGTCTCGGTCCGTTGCTGCGATCACAGACCACGTCTTCCTAACCGAGGAAGGCATTCCGTATCCTGACATCACGATCCGAAGGTACTTCGCCATTGCGAAGTGGATCGCAGGCATCAAGCGTCGCTTCCGCATTAACGATCTTCGGCACACGTTCGCCTCCGATCTTGCCAGCGACGGCTTCAGCACACTCGTGCTCCGCGACCTTCTAGGGCACACGACGACGAAGCAGTCGGAACGCTATGCTCGACCGAACCCACAGATTGCGGAGGCCGTTCGGGAGTCGCTGGAGCGCCGAGGAAAGACAGACGTTCGATCAGATGGATCGACTGCTGACGCTCTCCAAACCCTGCTGAATACAACGGCTCAGCGTGCGCTGACGGACAACGAACGTGAACTGCTTTCAAAGCTCATCGCTTCACCGATCAGCAGCGTTTCTGCCACCCAAACTGACACCGGCGATGCGAAACGATTTTCGGACGGCGAAAAGGCTGTTTCGTAACGCGCTGTGATTTAAAGGGCTTAGGTTGGCGTCCCCGGCAGGGATCGAACCTGCGACCCACAGCTTAGAAGGCTGTTGCTCTATCCGACTGAGCTACGGGGACAAGCTTGAAAATCCTAGCACTTAGCGCTGGGGAGAGACGACCTCACTCGAAGGAGTCTCTACTTTGGTCTCTATCGCTCTCGTCCAACCCATTTGGATTCGTTCCGCTTCCCACCTGAATCGTTCGCTCATCGTGGCTTCCGTCATGGAGGTCACGCATGGAGGAACGCATCTCAACTTGGAATGAGAAGCTACGCGCGTCGCGGCGCCCGGAAACGTTTTGTGCACTTCTCTCACTACTTAAGAGACAACTTAAGGGGTGAAAAATGGCAAACGCGATTATCGACTGGTTGTTCAGCGGTAACGGCGTCACAAACGCGGACGGGAGTATGCCCGCGACGGTTCAGGGTCTCACGGCCGTGCCCGGACCGGGAGCGAGCGGTGTAGGCGACCGTCCGGCGGCGCTGAGGTTCGGGCCGGGTGCATCCTGCCGCGCGACGCTCTCGCCCGGCGCGACCGACCCTCAGCGGTTTGCGGTGCGCATCCTTTTCCGCGCTACCGAGGCGGTCACCGGCCGCGAGAACCTCGTGGAGTCGACCTCTCTCCCGTTCTCGCTGTTCCTCGATGCGGGCACGGCAGCCGACCGCTTTAACGTCGTCGCCAGCGTCGCGAACGGCGTCGTGGGGTGGACCTCGGCGCACACGTCCAACCGCATCGCTCTGCAGATCAACCAGTGGTACCTGGCCACGCTGGCGTATGACCTCGACACGCTGGCGCTGCTCATCGACGATAGCGTTGTCGCCGTCACCGCCTTTCCTGCCGGCGGACTGCAGGCCGGTACCGGCGACAGCATCTTCGCCGGCACCTGGGTTGACGGCGCCCGCTGGCCATTCCGCGGCGAGATCGCCGGGGTGCAGGTGTGGCACGACATCCCTGAGACCATCGAGGCAAAGCTCGACGCCGAACGCGGCACACCGGAGTGGCATCTCACGCGGAAGGAAAACGAGACGCGGCCACGTCTGAATCTCGGCCCAAAGACCGCCGACTTCTATTACGACCCGGGGACCAGTGCGTACATTCAACCGTTCGCGCTGGCGGTAATCTCGTACAGCCAGGCCCATGGTGTGGCCTTCGAGATGCACGGGTTGATCCTGGCGAAGTGGCGCGCCGATGGCAACCTGCGTCGCGCGCTCGGCGCGCTCGCCTCGGACGAGATCGACGCCCGCCGCGGCGGCAGCCGTAAGAGCGTCTTCGTCAACGGCTGCATCTACTGGTCGCCGCAGAGCGGCGCGTTCCCGGTCCTCGGCCGGATGTATCTCGACTATGAGCTGATCGGCGAAGGCGTGAGCGCCATCGGACTTCCCGTCGCCGATGAGGAAACGATTGGCGGCGGCAAGCGGCAGCGATTCCAATCCGGGAAAATGTTCTTCCGCACCGGCGCTTCGAACGCGTTCGAAGTGCATGGCGCAATCCTGGCGAAATACGAAGCGGCAGGCGGGCCGTCGCAGTTCGGTTTCCCGAACTCGCACGAAGAAGACGTCCTTCGCGGCACTTCCGTCATCGGCAAGATGAGTGAATTCGACGGCTGCACGATCTACTGGAGCACCGCCACGCCCGCATCGATCACCTTCGGCGGCATCCGCGACGCGTATCGCAGCGCGGGCGGACCGCTCGGTGATCTCGGATTTCCTACCAGCGATGAAGCAAATGTTCCCGGAGCCACCGTACCGATGCGCTACAACACCTTCCAGCACGGAAGTATCGTCTGGAACGGGCAGCCCATCGTCTGCCGCCCATTCAGCTTCTTCGTCGGGCGGCTGGACACGCGTGAAGAAGACCGCGACTTCCTCGATCTCGACGGGCAGAACGATCTCTATTGCCGCATCGCCATCGACGTGAACGGCGGCCGCGTCTACGACAAGAAAATCCCGGAAGGCAGAACCAATTTCGCATCCGCGAATATCGTTGATGTCAACTTCAACGTCCCGTACGTCGTCGTTCCGAACGATCCGAACCTCCGCGTCCGTTTCCGCGTGGAGGTGTGGGAGTCGGATGACGGCAATCTCTTCGGCGGCGGCGACGACAACCTCGGCAATCTGGTCAAAGAGCTCAACATCGCTAATGGCTGGGGACTGACCGACAACGCCGCGGGCGTTTTTCGCACGTCAAACTTCGGTCCCTGGGTGAACTTCCTCGACTGGTCGGTCAAGCCGCAGATTACGCCGGCTACGCCATTCGACAACTGGGGCGTCGAGAACCGAGGCACGGCGACCGTCGACTGGCGCGAATACGCAGCCGCGTTCGGAGACGTCGATCCCGACTTCGAGATCGACTTCGGCATCATCGATGACGGCCTCAAGGCGCTGTACTACGAGTTGGTGGTCAAAGGAGTGGCGTCGGGCGGCAACTGCTTCGGCATGTCGACCGAGGCAATCTATGCCTGGAAGGGGCTATCGCGCCTCGGCCGGCCGTTGTCGCGCTTCACCAATTGGTCCGACGTCGAGAATGACTTCAACGTCCGTCACTCCTACCAGGTGGGCGCCGACGCTCTCTGGTGGTTCGTCGGGCAGTTCCTCGGCGGCGGCACGCACGATCCGGTCAACGTCTTCCAGAGCACGTGGGATGCGTTCAATCGCGGTCTCAATCCCGTGATCTGCATCGCGCAGAACTACGACTTCAGCGGGGCACCACACTGTATTTTCCCCATCGCCTGGAACCGCAATACAAATCCGTGGCAGATCACCTGCTTCGATCCGAACCGCATGAATACACCGACCACGATCTCCGTCGACTCGTCGCGCAACACGTTCCGCTACGACAACGGACGCGTTTACGAAGGCGGTGCATGGAGCGGCGGACGCCTGCACTACATGCCGTGGTCGGTGCTCAATCACCGGCAGCGCACACCGGTATGGGATGCCATCCTTCTCCTCTTATCCGGCGTCGTTCTGATCTTCGCTGACTCGACGGAGGTGGCGTCCCTCACCGACGAAAACGGAGTGAACCTGGACGCATCCGCGGTCACAAGCCGGGAGCATCTCGCCGGCAAGCTGCTGCGTGCACCCGGAATCAGCGGCGATGGTCCGATCCGCGGCGGCCTTTACCTCGGACGGCAGCAGCGCCCGAACAATTTCATCTTCAATCCGGCGATCGTCAATACCATCAACATTCTCGCTGCGGCGATGCCCACTCCGAAGGCTGGCGCGACGCCGACGGCTCCGGCGTTGATGGTAGGAACGCTGCGGCCGCAACTGGCCAACCCGCCTGCGCTGCGGCTGCCGGTAGCCAGCGATGCGCCCGCGGGCGCGATCGCTGGCGCCGACATCATGCGCCTCCTCCGCACGAAGGGTCCGAGCGCGCTCCGGCCGCCATCCGGGCCGAGCGACCTGGACACCATCCATGCCTCGCTGCGCGGCCGCTCGAGCGGCCGGATGACGGCGTACCTCAAACGCCCGATGCAGGGCGTCCACATCGAGGGGGCCGTCGCGAACGGCGAGAACGTCAGCGTGGCCTTCGACCGCATGGAGGCGCGGGACAACGAGATCCGCATGCAGAGTGATCGCGCCCGCCGCTACGACGTGACCGCGATCTCGAAGCTCGGCGCGGGACGCGAGTTCGTCCGCGTCAAGGTCAACGGCATTCCGGCAGAGAGCGCGGCGCCGGCCCGCATGAACGTGCAACAGGGAATCGGTGTGCTCGACATCGTCGCTCCCGGCGTCGCCGCCAATGCAATCGTGGACATCGATGGCATCATCGCAGGGAAGAACGTGAAAGCGTCATTCAACGTGCAGATCTCCGGCGGAACGCGGCTGGTGATGTCCGATCTCACCGATACGTCGCGCCTGAAGGTCGGAAACATCGACACCCTTATGGGAGTGGCACGGCAGTTCCGGACGATTCCGAAGCGGTAAAAATCGCAGGTACTGACTGCGAAGGGCGAGAAATTGGTCGGGGCGAGAGGATTCGAACCTCCGACCCCCTGCTCCCAAAGCAGGTGCGCTACCAGACTGCGCCACACCCCGACGAGGAACTCCCACAACTGCTTCGCGGCGGACGCGATTCCGTCAGACCGCTTTTGCGCGGTCGACGCGGCGCGGCGGCAGTGCTGCTTCCCACTGTTTCGCCGCGGCAAGATCGAGCGTGAACTCGAAGACGTGGTTGTGCGCCCGCAGGCGCAGCACCTTGCCGGCGATCGTGTGGCCGGTGGCCGTCTCGTCGTCGTACTCCACTTCCTCGATGACTGAGAGATCGATCGAGGCCTGCAGATCGCGGTTCTCGTAATTGAGCGATTCCGAGTTCAGAACCAGCGCCACGGGAATCTGCTCCATCCCCTCGAGCAGACAGGCGCGGCTGCAGAGGCGGGCCGACGCTTTCTGCTTCGTCAGGACTTCGTCGACGTGATCGTTGCTGCGCAGTCGGAAGTAGAGCCAGATCAGGATCGCCAGAACGACGACACCGACAACCGTGATGGTTTCTAGCTGAGGCATTCGGTCAACCTCCTGTGGTCGCGCTCTTCGTGATGGAAAAAAGCGTACCCCTTTTTGACCGGTTCGTCACGCAATTGTCATCGAAAAGATTTAGGCGGGCCGAGCCGTGGTCCGACCAACTTTGGCGTTAACCATCCGTCCAATCGTCCGTACAAGCAGGAGCAACTCGGAGAAACTGCATGCGGAAGCTATGGAAAACGCTGTTCATTCTGGTCGTGCTGGCGGGCGCAAGCGCCGCTGTTTACGCGTGGACGCGCAACGGGAAAAAGGGTGATGGCGGCTTCAAGGAGGTCGAGGTCACGCAGGGCTCGATCGTCGAGAAAGCCGTCGCTGTCGGACAGATCCAGCCGAGGCAGAAGTTCTCGGTGAAATCGAAGATCTCGGGAATCGTCAAGCGGGCGCTCGTGCAGGTTGGCGACACCGTCAACGCCGGCGATCCGCTGTTCGAGATCGCCCCCGATCCGACGCCGATGGAAGTAACCGAGGTCGATCGCCAGGTCGAATCGGCCGCCGCGTCGTTCCGGAAAGCCGAGGGCGACTACCAGCGCTCGTTGCAATTGGCGAAGTCGGGAGTGCTGCCGAAGACCGACGTCGAGGCGAAGAAAGAATCGTACGACCTCGCGCGCGTGGCCATGACCAAGGCGGAGCAGAATCGCGATCTGACGCGGAAGGGGCGGCTCACGGTTTCGGGAACCGAGTCGATCATCCGCGCGCCGGCGGCGGGAACGATTCTCACGCGCGCCGTGAATCCCGGCGATCCGATCGTTCCGCTGACCTCGTATCAGCCGGGAACGGAGATGGCCACGGTGGCCGACATGCGCGACCTGATTTTCAAAGGAACGGTCGATGAGATCGACGTCGGCAAACTCTCCGTCGGCATGACCACGCGCATCAAAGTCGGCGCGCTGCCGACCGATGTCGTCACCGGACGCGTCTCGCGCATCGCGCCGCAGGCGCAGCAGAAAGAAGGCGCGACGCTGTTCGACGTCGAAGTCGAGCTCGAGCCGAGCAAGATCACGCTTCGCGCCGGCTACTCGGCGAACGCGGACGTCATCATCCGCGAGAAGAAGGACGTCCTGGTCATTCCCGAGCGCCTGGTCACGTACGGCGACGGCGGCAAGAAAGCGACGGTTGAAGTTCCGGGCAGCGATCCCAAGAATCCGAAGAAGCTCGACATTAAGACCGGCATCTCGGACGGACTGAACGTCGAAGTCGTGTCGGGATTGACGAAGGGACAGAAGCTGGTGGAGCGTCCGCCGAAAGAGATTTCGTAAATGGGGGCGTAGGGAGTCGGGAGTAGGGAGTCGTAGAGAAAACTTCCGACACCCGACACCCGACACCCGACACCCGACACCCGACACCCGACACCCGACACCCGACACCCGAGCAACGAACATGAAAGACGTCCTCAAACAACTCGCGCGCGACCTCAAAGCGGAGAAGCTGCGCACGTTCCTCACGATCTTCGGGATCGTCTGGGGAACGGTCGCGATCAGCCTGATGCTCGCCTTCGGAACGGGACTGCACAAGCAGCTCATCAAGTCGACGGCGGGCCTCGGCGACCGCATCGTCATCGCCTGGCCGGGACTGACGTCGATTCCCTACGAAGGCCTCGGCAAGGGACGGCGCATCCGCATTCGCGAGGACGATCTCACCGCCATCCGCGGCAACGTGCCGGGGTTGAAGGCCGTCTCCGGCGAGTACTCGAGCAACATGAAGGTCGTCTACGGCACGAAGACGCTGTCGGTCGACACCTCCGGCGTCGTTCCGGAATTCGGGGCGATGCGCAACATGATTCCGCAGATGGGAGGACGTTTCATCGACCCGGTCGACTACAACGAACTGCGGCGGACGGCGTTCCTCGGCAACCGGCTGGCGAAAGATCTTTTCGGCTCCGAGCCGGCCATCGGCAAAATGATCAACGTTAATCAGTCACCTTTTCTGGTCGTAGGAATCCTGCAGGAAAAAGACCAGGACTCCAACTACAGCGGTCCCGACGACCAGAAGATGTTCATCCCTTCCACGACCTTCCGCGCGCTCACCGGCAACAAGTACGTCGACAACTTCGTCTTCCAGGCCGCCAATGCCGACGACACGAAGCAGGTCATGAAGCGCGTCAGCGCGGCGCTCGGAAAACGGCTTCGCTTCAACGCCGACGACAAAGAAGCGCTGGGGATGTGGAACACCACCGAGCAGTTCAAATTCTTCGACGTCTTCATGCTCGCGTTCAACGCCTTCCTCGGCATCATCGGCGTGCTGACGCTCGTCGTCGGCGGCATCGGCGTGTCGAACATCATGAACGTCGTGGTGGAAGAGCGCACACGCGAGATCGGCATCAAGATGGCCCTCGGCGCGAAGCAGCGCTACATCCTCGGGCAGTTCCTGATCGAGACGATGCTGGTCACATTCCTCGGCGGCGCGATCGGATTCGCCATCGCGCTCTCCGTTTGCGCCGTCTTTCCGAAGCTCGGACTGAGCCAGTACGTCGGCGATCCGGTGGTCTCGCCGCTGGTGGCGATCCTGACGTCGCTCGCGCTCGGAATCGTCGGCCTCATCGCCGGCTACTTCCCGGCGCGCGACGCGGCGAGACTCGATCCGGTAGTGGCGATGAAACTATGAAGAACGACCTGCACGTCATCCTCAATCTCTTCGCCACGTCGTCGCGACTGCAGAAGAAGCGCGCGTATCTGACCATCGCTTCAATCGCCTGGGGCACGGTGGCCATCCTGCTGCTGCTCGCGTTCGGCGAAGGATTGAAGCTGCAGCTCGACAAGAACCGCCGCGCCACCGGCGAGAACCTGGCCGTAATGTGGCCGAGCGAGACGACGAAGGCGTGGAAGGGGATGCCGCCCGGACGCCCGATCCGCCTGCGCATCGAAGACGTCAATTTCATCCGCGAGCGCATGCCCGAATTGAAAGCCGTGCACGGCGAGCTGACCGCCGGCCGCAACGCCATGACCTACGGACGCAAGACGGTCAACGGCCGCATCCTCGGCGTGAACTACGTCTTCGGCGAAGACCGCAAACACTACGCGCAGGCCGGCGGCCGTTTTCTGAGCGTGGAAGACGAGATCCAGCGCCGCCGCGTGATCTTCCTCGGCAACGACCTGGCCAAGGACATTTTCGGCGACGAGCAGCCGGTCGGAAAAACGCTGCTGATCAACAACGCGCCGTACACCGTCATCGGCGTGATGCAGAAGAAAACGCAGATGGGCGTCTACGGCGGTCCCGACGGCAACCACGCCGTCATCCCGATCACGACGTTCAAAGCGCAGTACGGGCGCGATCGCCTCAGCGTGATGGTCATCGAGACGCAGAAGCCGGAAGAGATGAAAGCCGCGCTGAAGAAGGTGAACGAGCTTCTCGGCGGGAAGTACCGCTACGACCCGAGCGACGACCGCGCGCTGGCGACGTGGGACATGGTCCGGAGCTCGAAGACGACCGGCAACATCACCATCGGCATCCAGCTCTTCCTCGGCATCGTCGGCGCGCTCACGCTGCTCATCGGCGGCGTCGGCGTGGCCAACATCATGTACGCGGTGGTGAAAGAGCGCACGCGCGAGATCGGCGTGAAGATGGCCCTCGGCGCGAAGCAGCGCTGGATCATCGCGCCGTTCGTGCTCGAAGCGCTCGTCTACACGTTCATCGGCGGCGCGCTCGGCATCATCATCGCCACGTTGCTCGTATCGCTGACGACCTTCATTCCCATCGAAAACAATCGGGTGATGTCGTTTCTCGGCCGCCCGACGTTATCGCCGCAGATCGGCGTGGCCACGTCGCTGATCCTCGGCATGATCGGATTGGCGGCGGGCTACTTCCCCGCTCGCCGCGCCGCCAGCATCGATCCGGCGTCGACGCTTCGTTACGAATAGGAGACCCAATGGCCAATGAACTGATCATCCGGATGAACGAGATCCGAAAGGTCTACGACACCGGCAAGGTGAAGGTGGAAGCGCTGAAAGGCATCAATCTCGAGATCGAAAAAGGGGAGATGGTGGCCATCGTCGGCCCGTCCGGCTCCGGCAAATCGACGCTGATGAATTTGGTCGGATGCCTCGACACGCCGACGTCCGGCATCTACGAAATCGGCGGCCAGGCCGTCTCCGGCGTGACGCGCGACGAGCTGGCCGACATCCGCAATCGCCGCGTCGGATTCGTCTTCCAGGCCTTCAATCTCCTGCCGCACATCACCGCGCTCGAAAACGTCGAGCTGCCGATGCTCTTCGGCGGCGTGAAGCCGCACGAACGCCACGAACGCGCCTCGGAGCTGCTGGCCCGCGTCGGATTAGGCGATCGCCTCGATCACAAACCGACGGAACTCTCCGGCGGCCAGATGCAGCGCGTCGCCATCGCCCGCGCCCTGGCCATGGAGCCGGACATCGTCCTCGCGGACGAGCCCACCGGCAACCTCGACTCCTCGGCCGGCGGCGACATCATGTCCATCTTCACCGACCTCTGGCAGCAAGGCCGCACGCTGGTGATCATCACCCACGACCCGGCCCTCGCGCGCCGCGCCAGCCGCGTGGTGGAAATCCACGACGGCCGAATCACCTCCGATCAGGCCACGAACGCGGCAGCGTAATCCGACTACGCAGTTGCCGCGGTGCGCAGGCGGGCGATGGCCAGCATCGCGCTGCCGTAGATGGCGAGGGCGACGAACATGATGGCCGGCGCGCCGCTGCGCAACTCCTGCGCGATGACCTGCACGCCGGTCAGCACGAGCGTGACGACGGCGAGCTGCCAGGCCTCGGCGATGTTCCAGCGCCGCGCGATGAACGCCAATGCGACGGCGGCAGCCGCGAGGATGATCGTTCGCACCACGGCCGCGCCGCCGGTCACGTGCATGGCCACGGCTGCGGCTGCGCAGACCGGAATCGCCAGCAACGGCAGGCGCGCGAAGTCGAGACGGGCGAAGGCGATGAGGCAGAACGCTGCGGCGATCATCGCGAACATCGGGATCGCTGTTTTCTCGCCGAGGAGCACGGCGGCGATGAAAGGGAAAAGTCCGCCGGCGATGGCGGCTGCCACTCCCCAGATCGCGCTTTGCACCGCGAACGCGCGCCACGCCTTGCGGCGCGCGAGCTCCGCGGCGATGACGGCGGCGACCGCGAAGAGCGTCGTCATCATCGGCGGTGGCAGCACCAGTGCGGCCGCGGCGCCGATTCCGATCAGCGACGCGATCGCCGTCTGCGGATTGGCGCGCATCGTCACAGACATCCACGCCACGGCGAAGACGAGCAGCGTGATCACGAGCGCGGAACGGTTTTCTTTCGTTTCATCGATGAGAGCAGCGACGACCAGGAAAATCGCGAAGAGATCGCTCTCGATGGCGAGCAGCCAGCCGACGTAATTCAGCGAAAGTACGAACGCGGCCACGCCGGTAAACGTCAGCTCGAGCGCGAATGGGATCAGCTCTTTCGTCGCATACGCGAGGACGAGCGCGACGATCGTCGCGCCGGCGACAGCGATCCATGCCGGTGTCTGCAGCGCATACACACGCGCAACGATCAGCATCGCCAGACTGAACGTGGCGAGGAGAATCGCCGCGGCGATGGCGCCGAGGACGTGGAAGCGCGTGACTGCCTCGGCGATGATCGGGTAGCCGATGGCGGCTGCCGCGGCGATGTGGAAGATGGCCGGTGTACGCCGTCCCTTTTTTGCGGCGAATGCGGCGGCGGCGATCCAGGCGATGGCGTAGGCGAGGCCGAGCGCGATGCCGATCCGCGGATTCAGCGCTGTCGATTCCGTCGCGGCTCGCAGCAGGAACGCTCCACCGAGAATGAGGATCGCTTTGCCGATCAGCGCCAGGACGTTTTCGCGCGCAGGCGCGGAGACGCGTACGGGTTCGGTCCGAGGACGTTCGTGGATCGCGAGGCGGTCCTCGATTATGCGCAACCGTTCGTCGATCGCGTCAAGGCGCTGCGTGACGTCCATGCCACACCCAAGCACGGAAAGGACGACCGTGCCTGTGCCTTTGTGCACAGTCGAGAGTGATGTCGCGCACACATACTCCGCTGTGACGCACGCTCTCATGCACCGTCCGCGTCACACAGGAGCAAGATCGATGGATGGTTCGGCCCCTCTCCCACGGCGGCGGTTTCTGAATTGGTTCCTCGGCACGTCGTTCGGCGCGCTCGTCGCCGCGGTCATCTATCCGATCGCACGCTTCGCCAGTCCGCCGCGAATTCCTGAGGCGACGACGAACCAGGTCGAAGCGGGCGACGTCTCCGACGCCGCGTTCTCGCAGAAGGGATTCAAGATCATCCGTTTCGGCGCGGAGCCGGTCATCCTCCTGAAAGCGGCTGAGGGCGAATACCGCGCGTTTTCGGCGACGTGTACGCACCTCGACTGCATCGTCGGATACCAGAAAGACCGCAGCCGGATTTTCTGCAACTGCCACGGCGGTGCGTACGACCTGAACGGCCGCAACGTCTCCGGCCCGCCGCCGCGGCCGCTCACCGCGTACAAAGTGAATCTGGTGGCGAAAGGATCCGAGCCGGCGAAGATCGTCGTCTCGAAGGCGTAGCCGCCGATGTTCGCGCGCGCCCGCAGTTGGCTCGACGACCGCCTCGGCCTCTCCACGATCACCGAGTTCGCGTCGCACAAGACCGTCCCCGTCCATCGCTACAGCGTTTTCTACTACCTCGGCGGGATGACGCTGTTCTTCTTCCTCGTGCAGGTCTGCACCGGCGTTTTGCTGATGCTCTATTACCGGCCATCGGCGAACGAAGCGTTCGAATCGGTCGAGTTCATCATGACGGTCGTTCCGTTCGGCTGGCTGATCCGCTCGATCCATTCGTGGTCGGCGAACTTGATGGTGTTCTTCGCCGTCGCGCACATGGTCAGCGTCTTTTTCCTGAAGGCCTACCGCGGCCCGCGCGAGCTGACGTGGGTCAGCGGCGCGCTGCTGCTGTTTCTGATCATGGGATTCGGATTCTCCGGCTATCTCCTGCCGTGGAATCAACTGGCGTTCTTCGCCACGAAAGTCGGGACGGACATCGCCGGCGTGGTGCCGGTCGTCGGCGGATGGATGGTGCGATTCCTGCGCGGCGGCGATCGCGTTTCCGGCGGAACGCTGTCGCGCTTCTACGGCTGGCACGTGGCGCTGCTGCCGGCGATCACGACCGTGATCATGGTCGTTCACCTCGCGCTGGTGCAGGTGAAAGGGATGAGCGTTCCGGCGGCGTGCGATGAGGAGTCGAAGCGCCGGCAGCCGATGAAGTTCTTTCCGCACTTCGCACTGCGCGATCTCTCCGGCTGGATCTTCGCCCTCGGCGTGCTCGCGGCGCTGGCGGCGCTTTTCCCGTGGGAGCTCGGCGAGAAAGCGGACCTCTTCGCGCCGGCGTACGAAAACATCCGGCCGGAGTGGTACTTCGTCTTCATGTTCCAGACTCTGAAACTCGTGCCGGGCGGCGAGATCGCTGGCATCGAGTACGAGGCGATCCCGATCGTGCTCTTCGGCGCGGCCGGACTGCTGCTGGTGTTGATCCCGTTCCTCGACCGCGGCGCGCAGCGCACGGGCCGAAGCAAAGCGTGGACGCTCGGCGGCGTGGCTGCGCTGCTGTTCGCGCTCGGCATGACGTGCTGGGGCTATGCGTCGCTCCTGCCGTTGTACGTCGTCCTGATCAGCGGGCTGCTGCTCTCACTCTTGGCCTTCATCACCCGAGGCAGCAGAAATCCGGAGGGGCGATGAGAATCAAATTGATATTCGCTGCAATCGCAATGATTGCGGTCAGCGCGATCGCCGCTCCTCCTCCAGCGAAAGCCGTTCGCGAAACGTCGTGCATCCACTGCCATGGCGGCGAGCTTTTCGACGACGCCGGCAAAGCAAAGGTGCGGCACTTCGGCGTCGATGTGCATGCGACAGTCGGACTCTCCTGTCACGACTGCCATGGCGGCAATCCCGATCCGAAACTCGGCGACGACGTCGGCGGCGCGATGGACCCGAAGTTCAAGCCGAATCCGTACGTCGGCGCGCCGAAGCGTCAGGACATCCCCGAATTCTGCGGGCGATGCCATTCGTCCGCGGCGTACATGAATCGCTTCAATCCGGCGGCCCGCGTGGACATGGTCAGCGAGTACTGGACCAGCCATCACGGCCAGAAACTCCGCAGCGGCGTGACCGACGTCGCGACGTGCATCGACTGCCATTCGGTCCACGACATCCGCCGCAAAGGCAATCCCGACTCGCCGGTCTATCCGACGCACGTGGCCGAAACCTGCAGCAAGTGCCACTCCGACCCGAAGCGGATGCAGGCGAACGGACGCAATCTCCCCGTCGATCAGTACGCCCGCTGGAGCCAGAGCGTGCACGCGAAAGCGCTGCTCGAAAAAGGCGACCTGACCGCGCCGACCTGCAACGATTGCCACGGCAATCACGGCGCCGCGCCTCCCGGAATCGGCAGCATCCGCTTCGTCTGCGGAAGCTGTCACGCGCGCGAAGAGGATCTGTTCCGCGCCAGTCCGAAAGCCGCCGGCCTCGAACAACACAATCAGTTCCTCGCCGCGGCGCCCGACGGTAAATGCGGCACCTGTCACGACGACAAGCGCGCGGCGTTGCAGTACACGCAGCTCAGCTCCTGCCTGGTCTGCCATGGCAATCACTCCGTGGTCCGTCCGACCGTAGCCATGCTCGGCGCGCTTCCCGATACGCCGTGCGCGTTCTGCCACGAAGGCGTCGGACCGCTGGCCGGATTCGTCGCCGAGCCGAAAGCGAAGGCCGAGCACTTCCAGCAACTGCGCGGCACTCTGATCGCCGCCGCGGACAAGCTTCATCTCCAGGGCGACGAACGCTTCGACTGGCTCGTCGACCAGGCCCTCAATCTTCCAACTCACCGTCTCCCATCAACCTCGGACGGCAAAGTCCAACTCCGTCCCGAGTTCGCGCGGCTGTTCGAGAAGTTCCGCATCGGCAAAACGCACTACACGTATCGCGATCCGGCGTCGGGTCGCGATGTGAAGGTCTCCGTGCGCCGCTGCACCGATTGCCATGTCGTCGCCGGCCAAGGTTTGTCGACGTCGCAGGGACTTCTCGCCGGCACGCGCGAAGTGACGAGCATGATCGCCCGCTCCGAGCGCATCCTCCTGGCCGCGCAGCGCGGCGGCGTGGAAGTGCGCGCCGTGCGTCCGGAGCTGGATGCAGCGGTCGACAATCAGATCGAGCTCGAGGCGCTGGTCCACACGTTCAATCCCGCCGGCGCATTCGCCGACAAGAAGAAGGAAGCGTTGCAGCACGCCCACGCCGCACTTGAAGCGGGCCAGCATTCACTCGACGAACTCGCCTACCGCCGCCGCGGCCTCCTCATCGCCCTCGGCGTCATCGTCGCAGCACTGGCCGCGCTCGCACTGAAGATCCGGCAGGGGTAGTTGCGGACATTACGTCGTCGGTCGGCGGCGTAGCCGTCGCAAGAACCGTAGCCCCCAGTTTTAACTGGGGGGGTCCGGCTCTCGCCCGCCAAGGCGGGCTCACAATTCGGACGCTATGCGCTGACCCACGCTTGAAAGCGTGGGCTACGGTTCTTACGCCGGCTACGCCGACGAGTGGGTTCCGGAATCAATCGCAGATCCGGGGGCAGTTCACAAAAACCACCGCCGGGCGAGACGCCCTGCGGATGCAGACGAGACGTCCGCACTACGCTTCGCGGGACGCGACGGCAACGCACGCAAGCGCCTGCGCGAGGTCGGCGAGGAGGTCGTCGAGGTCTTCGCAGCCGGCGGAGAGGCGGACCAGGCCGGCGGTGATGCCCTGGCGGCGCTGCTCTTCGACCGGCACGCCTTTGTGCGTCATCGAGGCGGGGTGTTCGATGAGCGACTCCACGCCGCCGAGGGAGACGGCGAGGGTGATCATGCGGACGTTGTTCATCAGGATGCGGCCTGCCTCAGTGCCGCCGCGGAGCTCGAACGCGATCACCGATCCGGGTCCGGACATCTGCCCTTGCGCGAGCTCGAATTGCGGATGCGACGGAAGTCCGGGGAAGCGGACCCAGGCCACTTCCTCGTGCTGTTCGAGCCAGCGGGCGATGGCGATGGCGTTCTGCTGCGCGCGTTCGACGCGCATGCCGAGCGTGCGGATGCCGCGCAGCACGAGCCACGATTGATGCGGATCGATGGTCAGGCCGAACATGATCGCGGCATCGCGCAACACGCCCAGCATGATCGGGTCGCGTGCGATCACGATTCCGGCGATGACGTCGCTGTGGCCGTTGAGCGATTTCGTCATCGAGTGCAGAACGACGTCCGCGCCGAACGCGATGGGGCGCTGCAGATGCGGACCGGCGAACGTGTTGTCGACGACGAGCGGAATGCCGGCTGCGCGCGCGGCCGAGGATGCCGCGGCGAGATCGACGAGATCGAGCGTCGGATTGGCCGGCGTCTCGACGTAGATCAGGCGCGTCTCGGGACGGATCGCCTCCGCCAGCGCGATGGTATCGGTGGCCGGGACGAATGTCGCCGTCACGCCGAGACGGAAAAAGTAGCGCGTCAGAAGCGTGCGCGTGGCGCCGTAGAGCGGATCGGTGCAGACGACGTGATCGCCGTTGCGGAGGAGCGCCAGAAAGACGGTGCTGATGGCGGCCATACCGGTGGCGGTCGCGATGGCGCCGCATCCTTCTTCGAGATCGGCGACGCACGATTCGAGCGCCTGGACGGTGGGATTGCCCATCCGCGTGTAGATCGGACCGGGCGACGTTCCGGCGAAACGCGCGGCGCCTTCTTCGGCGGACGGAAACGCGAACGTCGAGCTTTGATAGATCGGCACCGAAACCGCGCCGCGATGCGCCGCCGGATCGAGACCGCCGTGGATTGCCTTCGTGTGGAGATGATTCGCGTCGTTCGCCATCTCATCATTTTGAGACGCGAATGTTCACGACCGAATGTCGCGCAACACCCGCGCGTGTGACGCGTGACACGCCGCGTTTCGTGCGCAGCACTTTGGAGTGCGCGCGGCGACGAGCCGCCGCTTTGGGAGGGAGGTGGAATCGCGGCGATTCGCGGCGTGTGATGCTTGGCTCGCGCACGCATCACACGTTGCGACACAACGCGCATCCCCCGCCCTCCCAAAGCGGCGGCTCGATCGCCACCGCACTCCAAAGCTTCGCGAAATGTGCCTCGAGTCGCGCAGGCATCGAGGGACGGGGGACGCCCGGCGCGCTACTTCTTCGCCAGGCCGCGGATATAGGCGACGAGCGAGGAGATGTCGGCGACGCTGAGTTTGTCCTTGTACGCGGGCATCTTGCCCTTGCCGTCGCTGATGACCTTCTGCAGGTCGGTGTCGGACTGCTTCTGCACTTCGGCGGAACGAAGGTCGCGGACTTTCATCGCCTTGCCGACCGAGGTGGCGCCGGCGCCGTCGGGGCCGTGGCAGCTTGCGCACTTCGCTTTGAACGTGTCCGGCGCGCCGGGCGCGGCGGCGAACGCAGCGGTCGAGGCCAGCATGAAGAGGGTGATCATCGATGCGATGGTGAGTTTCCGAGTCATTCGAATCTCCTTCTGTTGATCGCTACAGTAACAAAAACGGCGCCAGCAATTGCTGGCGCCGCTCACAAACGAATGTGATGGGTACTTATTGCTTCGCCTGGATCGTGGTCGGGTCGTTGGTCTTCATGTCGATCATCGATGCCGAGGAGATGATGTTCGTTCCCTTCACCACGGTGACCGTCGCGAAGCCCCAATCAACGTCCGGCGCGTTCGCGCGGTTCTTGAACGGCTCGATGTCCTGCAGGCCGGAACCTGCCTTGACCGTCAGGTTGTAGGCAGTCAGCGACTTCCCGGACGAATCGAACAGATTGACGGTGACCTGCGCGTCGGTCGTGCCGCCGTTGGTGACGACGAGGTTCGACCGGAAGGCGTTGGTTTTCTGGCGCAGGCCGATCAGGCTGATGGTCTGTCCGGCGGAGTAGCCGAGGTCGGCCACGCGGCCGTCGTAGCTCTGGCCGTAGGTGCCATTATCGGCCTGGTTGAAGATGCGGGTGGCCACGAGCAGCGGACGATCGGAGCAAATCTCCAGCGCGCCGATGTTCGATGCGCTCATCGTGGCCGTAAGGTCCTCGAACGCCTTCTGCGAATTGCCGTCGATCGTGCCGGCGGCTTCGAGATCGCCGCTGGCCTGGTGCAGGACGAAGCGCAGCGAGGCGGTGGAGGATTCGAGATTGCGCGCGACGAGATCGGTGCGCCACTGGCTGCCGGCGCTGCCCGGCGTGTGGCCGACCATCTCGCTCCAGTAGACGTACTTCGTCTTGCACGAAACGGCGCCGGCTCCGTTGCCGAGGCCACCGCCGATCGCGGCGGGATTCACGCCGTTAGCCGGCGTCGAAATCGCCGCGGCATTGATCGAGCTGACGGCGAAGAGCGAGACGTCGAGCGCGGAGTTGACGAAGGCCGGATTGTGCACGCCTTTGCTCTTGTCGCTCTCGACCATGAAGTAGTTCCAGCCCGCTTTGCCGAGGGCGGGATCGGCGACCGAGTAGAGCTCGACCGGCGTCCCGGCCGGGCGGACCACCTTCACCGTGGCCAGCGAGAGATCGCTGACTTTCGTGCCGCCGGTCAGGGTCACGTTGACGCCCTGCCGGCCGTGGCTGGAGATGAACTCGACGCCGGCGATGTCGGAGGCGTTCTTGATCGTCTTCTGGCCATTGAGGTCGATGGCGTTGCCGGCGCGGATCTGCGCCTGCATCAGGTTCCTGATCGACGTCTCCATCTGCGCCTTGAGCGAGGCCAGCTTGGCTTCGACCGGCGCCTGAACCGTCTCTTTGGTGATGTTGGTGTGGCACTTCGTGCAGATGGTGTTGCTGGCGGCGAACATGTGGTTGGTACCGACGAAGGAACCATCCGCATTCTGGAGCGCGAGCGCGGCCGGCGGATCGGTCGACTCCATGTGGCAGGCCACGCACGAGTCCTGAATCATCGAGTGCAGGCCGCGCGTGCCGACTTTCGTGAAGTAGAGGTTCTGGCCCATGAGGATGTCGGCCTGCGGACCTTCATGCGGGGCGCGGGTGGCGTCGGCGACGGTGAAGTGCGCGTCATCGCGAAGATCGCGGCGGCCGTTGTGGCAGGTCATGCAGATCGCACCGCTACCGACGTTGGTGGCGGTGAATCCGGCCATGAGCAGCGGCGTCTTGCCGCTGACGCGGACTTTGGAGTTGGTCGTCGGTCCGCCGGATGTCGTGCCGACGTCATGCGGATCGTGGCACGTCGCGCAGGTCTGCGGTTGGACGTCGTCCGCGGTCCAGGTGACGTCGAGCGCGGTGGTGCTGAATCCTTTGTCCTTCCACTGGACGAATCCCTGCGCGCTATGGCATTTCGCGCACGTCGCATCCGTCCCTTCGGCGATCGCGACTTCGTAGTTGGCGTGCCCGGAGAGCTGCCACTGCTGGTAGCGCCCATGCCTCATCGGCTCCCCGTGACACGTTCCGCAAACCTCGGACGACAACGTTTTGCGCGAGCCGTCTTTCTTCATGTGCGCGGCGCTGTCCTGCGGACCGTGGCAGTTCTCGCATTGGATGTTGGCCATGCGGGCAGTGGCTGGATAGTTGGCCAGCGTCTTCGACCAGTTCTGCGGATCGCCGTGCGTGAGCAGATCGGTGGTGAGGTAGCTCGCGAAGTCGGCGGCTTCGTCGATCCCCTTATTGTTTACGGCCTTGGCGTTGAAGCCGACGGTGTGGCAGGAGATGCACGCCGAGGTGTAGTGGCCGCCGGGCGTGTTGACGTTCTGCGTGAAGATCTCCGCGTGCCCCGACTGCGCCCACGGCGTGAAGAGATCGAAGTGCGGCGTGTTCTTGACGTGACACTGCGTGCATGCGGTGTCGACGACCGGACGGCCGGTTGCATCCTGGCCGGTGATGATGCCCTTCCAGGTGCCGGCGTGGATGGTCATCGTGACCGGCTTGTTGGCAGTGAGATCGGTGACCGCAAGCTGGTAGGTGCCGGCGACGTCCGGCGTGAACTCAGGGTTCTGCGTCGTCGGATCGAGAAGCGTGGCGGTCGAACCGACCGGCGCGGTCAGCGTCCAGTTGTATGTGGCCTGCTTCTTCGCGTGCAGAAGGACGGGTAGCAGGATGGGAACGTTGCGCGTTCCAGTGGCCATCTCCCACGGGAGATTGCCGGCCAGCGTGACGGTCGAGTGATACGTGCCGGACGACGTCGTCACGGCGACGTCGAACTTGATCGCGCCCGCGTCGGCGAGCGCGTGCGGCGAAACGCCGGCGACGACGAAGCGATTCTGCAGGCCGCCTTCATAGGCGAGGCTGGTGGGCATGTTCGCGGGCCGCTGCGCGTCGGTGATGGGCGCCTCTTCGAGCACCGTCATCAACTCTTCGCGGAAAAGCTTGCGGCTCGGCATGGCGACGGCGATGGTGTCGGAGGTGTCGCCGCCGAGAATGGCTTTGACGCCGCCGGTTTGCGTCCACTTGATGCTCTGCAACGTCGAGCCGTCGTTGATAACGACCTTCGCTTTCGCGGTGACCGTTGCGCCGGGTACCGGATCGCCGGTGACGCTCATCGTGACGGTGACCGGCGTGGCGGCGAATGTGATGCCCGCGATTCCCGCGAGCAGAATTGCCGCGATGAGGGCGAGCGGAGGGTGATGGTGATGCCTTCTCTTCTCCATGACGCTTCTCCTTTGTGCTGGAGCTCACATTGCGTTCGAAGCGGAAAGAAAGCAGTCGAGGTGGTCACGCATGCCGGGTGCGGCGAGTCACTCGTCGTCGTGTGTGTTTGTCGTCACGGGAGGTGCGGGCGTAGTGCAGACGTCCTCGTCTGCATCCGGCGGGCGTCTCGCCCGACGGTGGTTTCTGTGAGTTCCTCACAGTCTGCGATTGAAGCCCGGAAACCCCCGCCGGGCGAGGACGCCCGGCGGATGCAGACGAGACGTCCGCACTACGCTTCTACGCGTGGATGTGCGAGACGGCGGTCTTGCGATTCCAGTACGACACCGCCAGCAGGAAATCGGCGACGTTCGTCGAGGCGAAGGTCGGCGCGAGATCGGACGGGGCGAGGATTCCGACGACTTTGCCGTCATCGTCGACCACCGGAAGCCGGCGGATCTGCTGCGCTTCCATCAATTCGATTGCGGCCTGCACGTCTTCGTCCTGCCGGATGGTGTAGACCGTTTTCGTCATCACGTCGCGGATCGGCGTCGTGGCCGGATTCTTTCCCGCGGCGACGGCGCGGCAGGTGATGTCGCGGTCGGTGACGACGCCGACCAGTTTCGAAGAATCGCAAACGGGGATGAAGCCGCAGTCGTGTTCGGCCATCGTGCAGGCCACTGTGTCGAGAAAATCGCCGGACTTGCAGCAAATCGGCGAGACCGTCATTGCATCTTTGATCAGCATGAGCGTGTCCTCCGCTGAACATTGATAGAGCCGGATGACCTCCCTCGGAAGGAGACAGGTCACCCGGCTCGCGGTGTGCGGATCACACCTTTCGGTTCGTCAAACCGTCATCGCCAGCTCTTCGTTCAGCGTTTCGATGTTGCGTTCGGTGTTGCCGGCGTACACCTGGCGCGGACGATTGATCTTGGTCTTGTCGTCGTCGACCATCTCTTTCCACTGCGCGATCCAGCCCGGAAGACGGCCGAGGGCGAACATGACCGTGAACATGTTCGTGGGGATGCCCATGGCGCGATAGAGGATGCCGCTGTAGAAATCGACGTTCGGATAGAGCTTGCGTTCGATGAAGTACGGATCGGTGAGCGCGATCTGCTCCAGCTCGATGGCGGTGTCCAGCAGCGGATCGCGCATGCCGAGGGACGCGAGGACTTCGTCGGCGGCCTTCTTCAGGATCGTCGCGCGCGGATCGAAGTTCTTGTAAACGCGGTGGCCGAATCCCATCAGCTTGAAGCCGGAGTCCTTTTGCTTCGCCCGCTCGACGAACGCGCGCGGGCTCTGTCCGGACTCGCGAATCTGCTGCAGCATCTCGATGACCTGCTGGTTCGCGCCGCCGTGCAGCGGTCCCCAAAGCGCGCAGATGCCGGCGGAGATCGAAGCGAAGAGGTTGGCGCCGCTGCTGCCGACCATGCGCACGGTCGACGTGCTGCAGTTCTGTTCGTGATCGGCGTGCAGGATCAACAGCAGATTGAGCGCGCGGTCGACCGCCGGCGACACCACGTAATCCTCGGCAGGGACGGCGAACATCATGTGCATGAAGTTCTGCGTGTACGTCAGGTCGTTGCGCGGGTAGATGAACGGCTGGCCAACGGATTTTTTGTACGAGAACGCGGCGATCGTTTTCGCTTTCGAGAGCAGGCGGATGATGTTCAACTCGCTGTCGTCGTTGTTCGGGTAGTAGGCGGAGAGCGACGCTACCATCGCGGAGAGAATCGCCATCGGATGCGCCGAGGGCGGGAAGCCTTCGAAGAACTTCTTCATGTCCTCGTGAATGAGGCTGTGTCGCGTCAGCTTTTCGTCGAACGCGATCAGTTCGGCAGGCGAGGGCAGATTCCCGTGGATGAGCAGATAGCAGACTTCGACGAACGTCGATTTGCGCGCCAGCTCCTCGATCGGATAGCCGCGATAGCGAAGGATGCCTTTCTCGCCGTCGATGAACGTGATGGCGCTGGCGCAGGAGCCGGTGTTCGCGTAGCCGGGATCAAACGTGATCGCGCCGGTTTTCGCGCGCAGCGAGGTGACGTCGATGGCCGTCTCTCCTTCGCTCCCTTCGATGACCGGCAGTTCGTATTCTTTTCCTTTCAACAGCAGCGTGGCAGTGCTCATCGTTCGTTCCTTTCGTTGATGTTGGCGCGGCTACAGGATTGCTGTGCCGGCGAGACCAATGCGGGTTGCGGTTTCGAAGACGGTTTTGGCGACGGCCTGATGGACGTCGCGGTCGAGGCATGACGGGACGACGTCGCCCGGCGCGGCGAGCGACGCGATCGTTTCCGCGGCGGCGATCAGCATCTCGGTCGTAATTGCGCTGCTGCGCGCCTGCAGCGCGCCGCGGAAAAGTCCCGGGAACGCCAGCGCGTTGTTGATGGAACGGCCGTCGCCGGCGAACGCCGCACCTGCGCCGCGCGCATCCGAGGGAAAGATCTCCGGCTTTGGATTCGTCAGCGCGAAGATGACCTGGCCTTTGCGCACGGCGCGCGCATCGATCAGCCCCGGACATCCTGTCGCGGCGATGACGATGTCCGCCTCGGTCATGATCGTGTCCATGTCCGACGCGATCGTGCCCGCGGCTGCAACGCGCTGCACCGCGTTCGCCGAGGTGTCGGCGACGAGCACTTCGCCCACGCCATACGAAACCGCGAGCTTGGCGATGGCGCTGCCGGCGGCGCCGAGGCCGATCATGCCCGCGCGCGAACGTTTCAGATCGCGATTTGTGATGCGGCAGGCGTTGATGACCGCGGCCAGCGTAACGGTGGCCGTTCCGTGCTGGTCATCGTGCATGACCGGCTTGCGCAGGAGCCGCCGCAATTCGTCTTCGATGGCGTAGCAATCGGGGATGCGGATGTCCTCGAGGTGAATGCCGCCGAACGTGTGCGAGATGCGCATCACGGTATCGACGAACTCCATCGGATCGAGCGTGTCGATAAGGATTGGCGTGGCGCTGATGTCGACCAGCTCGTCGTAGAGCACGGCCTTTCCTTCCATGACCGGCATGCTCGCCAGCGGACCGATATTGCCGAGGCCGAGGACGCGCGAGCCGTTGGTGAAAATGCCGACGGAGTTGCCGATCGAAGTCAGCTCCCACGCACGCGACGCATCATTGACGATGGCCCGCGAAACGCGCGCAACACCTGGGGTATAGATGCTGCGCATGTCGGCGAGTTGATCGAGATGCACGCGGCTGGTGGAGTGCAGCTTTCCGCCGCGGTGCGCTTCGAACACGCGGTCGGTGGTCTCCATGACTTCGACGCCGTCGATCTCGCCGATGCACGTGACCACGCGCATCGTCTGTTCCTCGTCGATCGTTTCGATGGTGACGTCGCGCAGCGTGGCCGTCTCGCCGACGTTGATCGTGGAGATATCGCCGATCAGTCCTCCCGCCTCGGCGATGGTGTTTGTGAGCCGCGCGAGTTGTCCGGGCCGATGCTCGACCCGCACGCGCAGCACCGTATCGATGACGTGTTCACTCATGAAGGCGAGTGTGCCGAATTGAGCGCCGCCGTTTTAGCGCCACGATCACCGCCGCGATTGACGTGCGTCACAAAATTCTCTGGTTTGAGCTTTTCTGTGATCGCATCAAGACGCGATGTGATGCTTCAGCACGTCGTCCGGATTCCGCGAGAAGAAGACCATCACCACGGCCGCGGCGGGGATCATCCACTGCCACACTTTGACGTCCGGCAGATCCTGGGTCATGTAGATCTGAACGCCGTAAACGATCGGCAGCACCATCAGCACGATCAACCCTGTCCAGAAAAGTGTCCTGCGCATGAGAGCCTCCTTGAGAGCGTTATCTTGCGTTCGCTGCGATCACGCGACGATGAGGAGCCGCACAAAAGGCATTGACGCGCGTCACATGACGTCGTGATTGCGGCCACCGTCGACCTTGCGCATGCCGCGCGATCGTGCGCGCACGATGAATGACGAAACTCCGTTCGTTCCCCGAGGAGCCGTGGCGTTCTTTGTGGCCATGATGGCGTTCTATGTGGCGTTCTGGGCGCTTCTGGCCGCGGTCATGGTGGCGAGGCGATGATCGAGAAACGCATCCTCACCGCCGCCGCCGTTTTCGTCCTCGCGCTGGCCGGCGTCATCGCGCTGAGCGTCAAACAGCTCGGCATCGGACTTCCGACGTGCCTGACTGATGTGCGTCCGTTCCTCGAAGGCAAAGTCATCGATCAGGCGCCGAAACGATACGAGATTCACTACGTCGCGCGCATGTGGCGATTCGAGCCGGCTGAAATCTCGCTCCTTCCCGGCTCGACCGCGGACATCTACCTCAGCACCGCCGACGTCACGCACGGCATGCAGATCGTCGGCACGAACGTGAACCTGATGGCCGTCCCCGGCGCGGTGAATTACGCGCGCGTCACGTTCGACAAAGCGGGCGACTACCTCGTGGTCTGCAACGAATACTGCGGCATTCAGCATCACAACATGGCGGCGCGGATTCACGTCACCGACAAGATCGCGGCGGCCGTTGCGCCGCCGCCGGCGGTGCTCGCGGGCGGACGCAAAATCCTCGAAGATCAGGGCTGCACGGCCTGCCATTCGCTCGATGGCAGCAAGTCGATCGGCGGGACATTCAAAGGGCTCTATGGCCGTAAGCGCGAGCTGGCGAACGGAACCACCGTCATTGCCGACGACGCCTACATCCGCGAATCGATCGAGAAGCCGGACGCCAAGATCGTGAAGGGCGTCGAGCCCGGAATGCCGCAGTTGCCCGTCTCACCCGCCGACGTGAACGCGATCGTCGCGTACCTGAAGACGCTGCAGTAGACCGAGGAAAATGAACATGCGATCAACTGCACTTCCGTACACGCGCGTCGACGTCGAACCGGGACTTCGGAAAATCATCCTCTTCGAGATCCTCTTTCCGATGCTTCTGCTCATCCTCGGCATCGCCATGGGATTCCTGCAGGTGCTCTTCCGCGCCGGCATCATCCGCTCGCAGAGCTTTCTCGGCATCGAGTACTACCAGGGCTTGACGCTGCACGGCGCGATCAACGCCGTCGTCTTCACGACGTTTTTCGCGGTCGCGTTCGGCAACGCCGTGATCCGTTTCTACCTCGGCAAGCCGCTGTTTCTCGGATGGTCGTGGACGTCGCTGATCCTGATGACTACGGGCACGCTCAGCGCCGCGCTGCCGATGCTCACCGGCCACGCCAGCGTTCTCTACACCTTTTATCCGCCGCTGAAAGCGCATCCGGCGTTCTACATCGGCCTGGTGCTGCTCGTCATTGGATCGTGGATCGCCTTCTTCAGTTGGATTCCGCTGTATCGCCAGTGGACGCGCGAACATCCCGGCACGAAAGTGCCGCTCGGCGTGATGGGCATCTTCGCCACGTTCATCGTCTGGTTCATCGCCACCGTTCCCGTTGCGATCGAGATCATCGCCCTCCTCATCCCGTGGTCATTCGGCTGGACGGCGACGGTGAACGTGCCGCTGGCGCGGATGCTCTTCTGGTTCTTCGGCCACCCGCTCGTCTATTTCTGGCTGCTGCCGGCGTACGTGATGTTTTACACGATGCTGCCGAAGCTGTCGGGCGGCAAGCTCTACTCCGATTTCGCCGGCCGCTTCACCTTCCTGTGGCTGGTGGCCTTCTCCGCGCCGATCGGAATCCATCATCAATACATGGAGCCGGCCATCAGCACGACGTGGAAGGCGGTGCACGCACTCTTCACGCTGCTCGTGGCGATCCCGAGCCTCGTCACCGCCTTCACGCTCGCGGCGTCAATGGAGCACGGCGCGCGAAAGAACGGCGGCGCGGGCCTCTTCGGCTGGTGGCGCAAGCTGCCGTATCTCGATACCGACCGCTGGATGTTCGGCTACCTCTTCGCCGGCCTCGTGCTCTTCATCCCCGGCGGCATCACCGGCATCATCAACGCGTCGTACAACCTCGACACGGTCGTGCACAACACGTCGTGGATGCCGGCGCACTTTCACCAGACCGTGGCCGGGCCGGTCTTCCTGGCGTTCATCGGCGGAAGCCTGATGCTGCTGACGATGCTGACCGGACGGGAGGTGGCCTTCAAACGGATCAACATCTGGGTTCCGTACATCTGGGCGCTCGGCATCCTGGTCTTTTCGACAGGCCTCTTTTACGGCGGCGTTCTCGGCGAACCGCGCCGCACGAACCTCGGCCTTTCCTACGCGAACCCATCGTCGCCGCTCTACCGCGCCGACTGGCAGTTCTCGCGAGTCGTCGGCGCAATCGGCGGCACGATCATGGTCACGGCCATGCTCCTCTACTTCGTCGTCTTCATCGGAACGCTGCTGAAGAAGAAGACCGCGGAGCCGACACTCGAGTTCCCAGTCTCCGAGCCGTATCACGATGAAGACATCGCGGCCGTGCAGAGCCTCCGGCCGTGGCTCGTGGCGGCGGTCATTCTTCTCATCGTGGCGTACACGATGCCGTTCGTCGAACTGGCCAAAGGCAAGTACGAGGGCGCGCCGCCGTACGATCCCGCCCGTCCCGTCGCGCAGGTTCGATGAAACTGCTCGTTCTGGCGCTGCTGCTGTTCACGCCGACGATAGCGCGCGGCACCGGCGTCGTCTCATCCGAATTCGTGGCCGGCAAGCCGCTGCCGATCATCGACATCATCGACGACGCCGGCCGCGTGCGATCGACCGCGGAGTGGAAAGGCATTCCGACCATCCTCGCGCCGATGTACGCCCGCTGCCCGGTCGCCTGTCCGCTCATCGCCAGCGCCTTGAAGCGCGGCGTCGCGCAATCGTCCGCAGCGCCGTCGACCTATCGCGTCGTCCTCTTCTCCTTCGATCCGCACGATACGCCGGCCGATCTGCGCCGTCTGCGAGAGCGCGAAGGGATCCCGCTGTCCTGGACCGTTGCAACCGCCGCACACCCCGGCGACGCCCGCCGCATGCTCGACGGCATCGGCTATCGGTACGGAGAAATCGGCGGCTACTTCACACACCCGAACGAAGTCATCGCCCTCACTCCCGACCTGAAAACCGCGAAAGCGCTCCTCGGAACCAACTACGACGTCGATGATCTCCTCGCCGCCGCCCGCGGCAGCCGCGACTGGATCGGCCGCTACGGCGGCTGGATGCTGGCGCTGCTTCTTCTGGCGTTGCTGTTGTCAGCGATTCATCTCGTCACGCTCTTCACCGCCCGGTCGAAGGATGCGGATGCAACATTGAAATGCCGTACTGTTAGGCGCACCTTCACACCTTAATCTGCGTACATCTGCGCAATCTGCGGATTAGGTTTTCCTAGTAGTCGCCTGCGACCCGTGAACATTGACTTGTGCGGAATCGCACACGCACTCGTACCCGAGCGCACCTCCATCGATTCACGACACGCCTACATTCCCTTTCGATCCTCACAGATCCATGTGAGTGGAAGGAGAGCGCATGAGCGTGCATCCCACCATCAACGAACAGCTCCGGAGATCCGGCAGCAGCCGGCGTCACTTCATCACCCTTTGCGGAAAGCTGATGGTCGCCGCGCCGTTCGGTCTGGCCATCACCAACTTCGTCACCCCGGAAGCCGTTGCCGGCGTCGTCGGGAAAGCGCGGCGGCCGTCGGTGATCTGGCTGCACATGCAGGACTGCACCGGTTGCACGGAAACGCTGCTGCGCACCTCGGAACCCGATCTGGCCTCGCTGATTTTCGACGTCATCTCGCTCGATTACCACGAGACCGTCATGGCCGCCTCGGGCACGGACGCCGAAGCAGCGTTGAAAGACGCCATGGCCCAGAACGACGGCAAGTACGTGCTCGTCGTCGAGGGATCGATTCCCACGAAAGAGAACGGCGCGTATCTCAAGATCGCCGGCCGCAACGGCATCGACATGCTCAAGGACGTGGCCAATCACGCCGCGGCCGTCGTTTCGATCGGTTCCTGCGCATCGTGGGGCGGCATTCCGTCGAGCAACGTCAATCCGACCGGCGCGACCGGAGTCGACTCCATCATCAAGAACAAGCCGGTCATCAACCTGCCGGGATGTCCGCCCAATCCGTACGTCCTGCTGGCCACCGTCCTCGAATACGCCACCACCGGCAAGGTGCCGAAACTCGATGCGCTCGGCCGTCCGAAGTTCGCGTACGACCGATTGATCCACGATCACTGTCCGCGCCGCGCGCATTTCGACGCCGGCCGTTTCGCCTCGCAGTTCGGCGACTCCGGACATCGCCAGGGATGGTGCCTCTACAAACTCGGCTGCAAAGGTCCGGTCACGCACGCGCCGTGTTCGACGCGTCACTTCAACGAAGTCGTCGACTGCTGGCCCATCGGCATCGGCGCGCCGTGCGTCGGCTGCACCGAGAAGGAGATCGCCTTCACCGTCCCGATCTTCAAGACCGCCGACGTCACGCATCCGGTGCCTCCCGATTTCTATCCGCCGATCTACGCCGAGCACAAAGGCATCAGCCCCACTGCAACCGGTGTGGCCGGCCTGGTCGGCGGCGCGCTCGTCGGAGCAGGACTCATCGCCTCGCGAAAAATGAACGAAGGCAGCAGCGACACGCCGAAGGAGTAGGCGATGAACAGCGATCGTCGGTCATTCTTCAAGAACATCGCCGCCGCCGCGGCGGTGACCGTCATCCCCACCACCGCCATCGCCCGCGCCAAAAAAACCGCGCCGGCCGATGCCGTCGGGCTCCTGTATGACGCGACCCTTTGCATCGGATGCAAAGCGTGCGTGGTGGCGTGCAAAGACGCCAACAACATGCCGCCCGATACCAGTGGCTACGGGCGCGGCCTTTACGACGCCCCCGACTCGCTGAACCAGTACACGAAAAACGTCATCCAGCTCTACAAAGACGGAGATGAAACCTCCTACGCGAAAAAGCAGTGCATGCACTGCATCGATCCCGCCTGCGTCGGGGCCTGCATGCTCGGCGCGCTGCAGAAGGGGAAGTTCGGAGTTGTTTCCTACGACGTCAGCAAATGCGTCGGCTGCCGCTACTGCGAAACGGTCTGCCCCTTCAACGTCCCGAAATTCGAGTGGGCCAAGAAGGCTCCGAAGATCGTCAAGTGCGAGCTGTGCAAAGACCGGCTGGCCGAAGGGAAAGAGCCGGCGTGCACGGAAGTGTGTCCGCGAAAGGCCGTCATCTTCGGACGCTACACCAACCTGCTCGATGAAGCGCATCGCCGGCTAAAAGCCACGCCGAACAAGTACGTTCAAAAAGTCTACGGCGAGCACGATCTCGGCGGCACGCAGGTGCTCTACCTCTCGCACGTCGACTTCGAAAAAATCGGATTCCGTTTCCAGCAATCCGAGTCCGTGCCGCACCTGCAGCAGAGCGTCACGCACGGCGTCTACAAAGGATTCGCCGGCCCGGTCGCACTCTACGCGCTCCTCGGCGCGGTCGTCTTCCGCAATCGCGGCAGGTCGGAGAAGGAGTCGTGATGCAAACGCACGCACACCCGCTCGGCGGTCCGCTCTTCACGCGCGCCTACCTCTTCCTCCTCGGATTCGGCGCGATCGGAATCGCATTGACCATCTGGCGTTTCGCCGCCGGTCTCGGCGCGGCGACGGGACTCTCGGACGGTTACCCGCTCGGCATCTGGATCGCGCTCGACGTCGTCACCGGCACCGCGCTCGCCTGCGGCGGATACGCCGTCGCCCTCGTCGTCTACATCTTCAACAAAGGGCACTACCACCCACTGGTGCGGCCGGCGATCCTCACGTCCGCGCTCGGCTACACCATCGCCGGCACCTCGGTGGCCATCGATCTCGGCCGCCCGTGGAACATGTGGAAGATCCCGCTCTACTTCTGGAACTGGAACCTCAACTCCTCGCTCCTCGAAGTCGCGCTCTGCATCATGGCGTACGTCTTCGTGCTCTGGATCGAGCTGTCGCCGGCCTTCCTGGAGAAATGGAGCGTGGACGGTCCGCCGCGGCTGAAACGAATCTCGCAGCGCCTCCTTCCGATTCTCGACAAAGCGCTGATCTGGATCATCGCCCTCGGCATGCTCCTTCCGACGATGCATCAATCGTCGCTCGGCTCGCTGATGATGCTGGCCGGACCGAAACTCCATCCGCTCTGGCTCACCGGCTGGCTTCCGCTCTTCTTCCTCGTCACCTGCCTGGCCATGGGCTACGCCGTCGTCGTCTTCGAGTCGACCTTTTCGTCGATCGTTTTCGGACGCAAGCCGGAATTCGCGATGCTGCGCAATCTGCAGAAGATCGCGGCGTGGGGCGGATTGTTCTTCGTCCTCATCCGCATCGCCGATCTCGCCTTCAGCGGAAATCTCCACTACGCCACCACGCTCGATCTCTACGGCACCATGTTCTGGATCGAGAACGTGCTCTGGCTGCTGCCGCTGGCGATGCTGGGCGGGCCACGCGCCAACCTGGGGACCTTGTTCCGAGGAGCGATGGTCGTGGCGTTGGCCGGCGCGGTCTACCGCTTCGACACCTACCTCGTCGCCTTCAATCCCGGACCGGGCTGGCACTACTTCCCGTCCGTTCCGGAGATGTTCATCAGCTTCGGCCTCATCGCCATCGAGCTCGCGATCTACGTCGCGGTGGTGAAGCGCTTCCCGATTCTCGCTGCCGTCAAGGAGAAAACGTCATGACCAGAGTCACCGTCGACCCGATCACCCGCATCGAAGGGCACCTGCGCATCGACGTCGAGGTCGATCAGGGAAAGATCAACAAGGCTTGGGCCTCGTCGACGATGTTCCGCGGAATCGAGAGGATCCTCCTCGGACGCGATCCGCGCGAGGCGTGGCTCTTCACGCAGCGCTTCTGCGGCGTCTGCACCACCGTTCACGCATTGGCCTCGGTGCGCGCCGTCGAAGACGCGCTCAATCTGCCCATCCCGATCAACGCGCAGTACATCCGCAACCTGATCCTGATCGCGCACGCGCTGCACGACCACATCGTCCACTTCTACCACCTCTCCGCGCTCGACTGGGTCGACGTCACGCAGGTGCTGAAGGCCGATCCCGCCAAAGCGTCGTCGATCGCCGAAAGTCTCTCCGACTGGCCGAACAACTCGACCAAGGAGATGGCTGCGGTGAAGACGAAGGTCAAAGGCCTCGTCGACAGCGGCCAGCTCGGACCGTTCGCGCATGGCTACTGGGGACATCCGGCCATGAAGCTGCCGCCCGAGGTCAACCTCATCGCCGTCGCGCACTACCTGCAGGCGCTCGAGTACCAGCGCTACGCGAACCAGGTCGTCGGCATGCTCGGCGGCAAGACGCCCCACATCCAGAACGTCGCCGTCGGCGGCGTGCAGAACGCCATCAACATCGACAGCGTCGCCACCCTGAACGTTGATCGCCTTTATCAGATGAAATCGCTGCTCGATAAGGTCGTCTCATTCGTGCAGAACGTCTACGTCCCCGACGTCTGCGCTGTGGCCGGCTTCTATCCCGACTGGTTCAGCTACGGATCGGGCGTCACGAACTACCTCTCCGTCCCCGATCTCCCGCTCGACGAAGCGAGCACGAAGTACGACCTTCCCGGCGGCTTCATCCCGAACGGCGATCTCTCGAAGTTCCACCCCATCACCGGCCAGAAGGATCCGTACTGGCGCAAAGCGGTCACCGAAGACAGCGAGCACGCCTGGTACAAGAGCGGCGGACCGCTGCATCCGTGGAAAGGGGAGACCGATCCGGAATTCACCGACTGGAAGGAAGACGGCAAGTATTCGTGGGTGAAAGCGCCGCGCTTCGAAGGGCAGGCTGCGCAGGTCGGCCCTCTGGCGAACGTGCTGGCCGGTTACGCCTCCGGCAATCCGCTGATGGTGAAGTGGACCGACGCCGCCCTCGGCAAGATCTCCGCGATCGCGAAAGTGAAAGCGACGCCGGCCATGCTCCACTCGACGCTCGGCCGCCACGGCGCCCGCGCCGTCCGCACCGCCGTCCTCTCCGAGCTGGCCGTGAAACACTGGCAGCTCCTCACCGACAACATCGTCAAAGGCGACTCGGCCATCTTCAATCAGCCGGAGTTTCCCAAAGGAGAGATCGAAGGCGTCGGCTTCCACGAAGCGCCGCGCGGCACGCTCTCGCACTGGGTCGTCATCGACAACGGCGCGATCAAGAACTACCAGGCCGTCGTCCCGACGACATGGAACGCCAGCCCGCGCGACAGCAAGGGAACGTCCGGCCCCTACGAGGCCGCACTCCTCGGCAACCCGATCGCCGACGCCGCGCACCCGCTCGAGGTTCTGCGCACTGTCCATTCGTTCGACCCCTGCATGGCCTGCGCAGTCCACACGTTCGATCCTCAAGGCAACAACGTTGCGAAAGTGAAAGTGCTGTGAAGACCGCCATCTACGGCATCGGCAACATTCTGATGGGCGACGACGGCATCGGCCCCGCCGTCGTCGATTACCTGACGTCGAACGCGATGCTCGATGGCGACGTCACCGTCGAAGACCTCGGAACGCCGTCCCTCGATCTCCCCAACTACATGACCGGCTACGACCGCGTCATCTTCATCGACGCCGTCGCCGCCGACGCCCCGCCCGGCACGATCCGCCTCTACTCGCGCGAAGAGATCGTCGCCACCCCTCCCGGCATCCGCATCAGCCCCCACGAGCCAACGATCAACGACGCCCTGATCGTCCTCAACTTCGCCGGCGGCGCCCCGACGGACGTCGTCCTGGTAGGCGTAGTCCCCCAAACCCTCGACGGCGGCATGACCCTCTCGCCCGTCGTGGCAAACGCAATCCCCCGCGCAGCGGCGATGGTGATGCGGGAGGTGGGGATGAGCACCGACCTGATTAATCCGCAGATGAACGCAGATTTCGCGCAGATGGAAAACGGACAGCTGTATCTGCGTACATCTGCGTAATCTGCGGATTCGTTCTCTGCCTCCTCTCCCAGTGACATCCGTCACCCCCTCCTGTGTCCGCTGACATCTCCGCATGTTCCTTCGGCGCCTAAGTTAGGCGCACGGGAATCGGGACATGAATCTGGGTGGAATCCATATCGAGATCCGCGGGACGGTGCAGGGCGTTGGATACCGGCCGTGGGTGTTTCAACTGGCGCGGCGCATGGACATTCGCGGAGACGTTCGCAACGACTCTCGCGGCGTGTCCATCGACGCGTTCGGCACTTCTGACGCCCTCGACCGGTTCGTCACCGCATTGCGCAGCGACACTCCTCCCGCCGCGCGCGTGCGGTCCGTGACGTACCTGGCGATTCCGTTCGTCAGTCACTCCGCGTTCGCCATCGCCGGGACGATGGCGGGGGCGGAGCGTCATGTCTCGATTCCCGCTGATCTGGCCACCTGCGACGACTGCCTGCACGAGATGCTCGATCCCGCGGACCGCCGGTATCGCTATCCCTTCATCAACTGCACGAATTGCGGACCGCGCTACTCGATCGTGTTCGACTCGCCATACGACCGAGGAAGCACGTCGATGGCGCCGTTCCGGATGTGTGAGGCGTGTCGCGACGAATACGAGAATGCGGAGGACCGCAGATTCCATGCGCAGCCGAATGCCTGTCCCGATTGCGGCCCGCGGCTGGCGGCGGTGGACAACCGGCAGCGGCCGATCGTCACGCGCGATGCCATTCAGTTTGCCGCGCGTGCACTTCGCGCCGGCTTCACCGTCGCGCTGAAAGGGCTGGGTGGATTTCATCTCGCCTGCGACGCCACGAGCGCATCGGCCGTGCAGCGGTTGCGCGATCGCAAGCGCCGCGAGCGCAAGCCGCTGGCGGTCATGGTGCGCGATCTCGCGCAGGCCGAGGAGGTTGCGGAGCTGAATGACGCCGAACGGGAGTCGTTGCTGTCGGTCGAACGGCCGATCGTCCTCGCGCGCAGCCGGATCGGATCGCCGATCGCATCGCAGGTATCGGGCGCCGTTCCGCTCGTCGGCATCGTCCTGCCGTACACGCCGATGCACCACCTTCTCCTTCGCGATGCGGACGTGCCGTTGGTGATGACGTCAGGCAATCTCTCTGACGAGCCGATGGTGACGACGAACAGCGACGCCATCCAGCAGCTCGGCCACGTCGCCGACGTCTTCCTGCTCCACAGCCGCGACATCGTTACCCGCGTCGACGACTCCATCGTCCGCCTCATCGACGGCGCGCCCGCCGTCCTGCGCCGCGGGCGCGGATTCGTGCCGCGCGCCATCGAAACATCGCGCGCGTTTTCGGAGCCGATTCTCGCCTGCGGCGCACATCTCAAAAACACCTTCTGCATCGCCGCCGGAACCAGCGCGTTTCCCGGGCCGCACATCGGCGATCTCGAAAGCGTGGCCACGTTGCGGGCGTATGAAACGGCCATCGAGCGGATGAAATCGTTTGTCGGTGTTGCATCGACGGTGCTCGCGCACGACCTTCATCCAGATTACTTCTCCACGCGCTACGCGCTGGCGCAGGAGGGCGTGCGGACGATTGCGGTGCAGCACCATCATGCGCACATCGCCAGCGCGATGGCCGAGCATGGGATCGACGGGCCGGTCATCGGCGTCGCCTACGACGGCACCGGCTTCGGCACCGACGGCACCTCGTGGGGCGGCGAGATTCTGATCGCCGATTACGAGCACTTCGAGCGCTTCGCCACGTTCCGTCCCATTGCGCTCGCGGGCGGTGACCAGGCCATTCGCCAGCCGTGGCGAATCGCACTCGCGCTGCTCGATGATGTTTTTGACGGCGCTCCGCCGCTGCACGCCATTCCGCTCTTCCGCGAATTCTCCGCGCCGGCCATCGAAGCGGTGCGACGGATGATCGCGCGCCGGTTCAACACCACGCCGGCTCGCGGCGTCGGCCGCTACTTCGACGCACTTGGCGCCATCGTCCTGGGCATGGCCGACGCGCGCTACGAGGGTGAAGTGGCCTTCCGCTGGAACATGATTGCCGACGACGCGGAACGCGGCCGCTATCCGATCGTGATTCATGAGGGAGCTGCCCCGTGGGAAATCGATCCGCGCCCGATGGTGAAAGCGGCCGTCGACGATCTCCTGGCCGGACGCTCCGCCGCCACGATCTCCGCGCGATTCCACAACACGCTCGCCGCCGCCACGGCGGAAGTTGCGCGCGCGGCGATCATCAGCAAGGGCGACATGCCGGTCGTGCTGAGCGGCGGCTGTTTTCAGAACGCGCGGCTGGCGGAGTCGGTCATCGATGCTCTTCGGCCGTCCGCGCGCGTGGTCATGAACCGCGACGTTCCCGCAGGCGATGGCGGCATCGCGCTGGGCCAGGCCTTCATCGCCGACGCGCGGCTGCGTGCCGGCATCACCGAGTGCGTTGTCGAGGAGGAGCTTGTATGTGCCTAGGCGTGCCGGGGCGTGTCATCGAAGTTCACGATTGCACCGCCACCGTCGACTTCTGGGGCGTGCGCAAGGAAGTGCGCCTGGACATCGTCGACGAGCCGGTCGCGGCGGGCGATTACATCCTCAACCACGTCGGCTTTGCCATCCGCCGTATCGCGCCGGAATCGGTCGCTGAGACGCTCGCGCTGTACGAGATGCTGCTGCGCGAAGGGGAAAACGCCGACGACCTCATGACCAGCGACGTGCGCGCCGAGATCGCGGGGACGGCGTGAGCAACGATCTCCAGTTTCGCGATCCCGTTCTGGCGCGCTCGCTTGCGGCGACGCTGGATCGGTTGATGCGCGAGATCGGACGCCCGGTCGCCGTCATGCACGTCTGCGGCAGCCACGAGCAGGCCATCGCCCGGTTCGGATTGCGCTCGCTCTTCCCGAAATCGCTCGACGTCATCATGGGGCCAGGTTGTCCCGTCTGCGTCACCGACGTCCCCGAAGTCGATGAAGGGGTCGTACTGGCGCGGCAGGGCGTGCGCCTGGCTACGTTCGGCGACATGCTGCGCGTGCCCGGCACCGTTCAGTCGCTCGCGGACGCGCAGGCCAGCGGCGCGACGATCGACATCGTCTACAGCCCGCGGCAGGCCGCCGACATCGCCCGCGAAACGGACGAGGAAGTGGTCCTCTTCGCCTCCGGATTCGAGACCACCGCCGTCGCCACCGCCGCGGTCATCCTCAACGATCCGCCGCCGAATTTTTCGGTTCTCTCGGCGCATAAATACATCCCGCCGGTGATGGAGATCGTGGCCGAGATGCCCGGCTCGCGCGTGGAAGGATTCCTCGCCGCCGGTCATGCCGCGACGATCACCGGCTCCGCCGTTTTCGAGCCGTTCGTCGAACGCCACAAGGTTCCGGTGGTCGTGGCCGGCTTCGAACCGATCGACATCCTGGCGGGTCTCGTCGAATTGCTCGAGCTGATCCGCAACGGCACGCCGCGCGTGATGAACATGTTCCCGCGCTGCGTGAGTGCGGAAGGCAACCTCGCCGCGCAGAAGCAGTTGTGGCGCGTGTTCGAGATGACCGGCGGCCGCTGGCGTGGCATCGCGCACGTGCCGAACGGCAATCTCCGCCTGCGCGACGAATTCGCGCACGTCGACGCGCGCAAGCGCTTCACCATCGACCTGCCGTCGCTTTGGGATTACGCGCCGCCGGCGCTGGCCGGCCAGTGCATCTGCGGCGAGATCATGTCCGGCATCCGCAATCCGCGCGACTGCCGGCTTTTCAATCGCGAGTGCGTTCCCGAAAACCCCGTCGGCGCGTGCATGGTCTCGAACGAAGGGACCTGCAAGATCTGGCATTTGTACGGCGGCGTTCCCGATCTGGAGGCGACGGCATGACCGCGCTGATGCAATCGACCACCGGCCGCATCACGCTCAAGCAGGGCGGCGGCGGACGAGCCATGCGCGCGCTGATCGAGCGGCTTTTCGTGCGCGACTTCGCCACGCTCCCGTTCGACGGCGTCGGCATCGCCGCGATGGACGACGGCGCGGCCATCCGCGTCGGCGACGACTGGCTGGTCATCACCACCGATTCGCACGTCATCCATCCGATCTTCTTTCCCGGCGGCGACATCGGCCGCCTCTCCATCTGCGGCACCGTGAACGACCTGGCCATGATGGGCGCGACGAACGTGCTGGCGCTGACCTGCAGCGTGATTCTCGAGGAAGGCTTCGCGCTCGAATCACTCGAAGCGATTCAGCATTCGATGATCGCCGCGTGCCGCGAGGCGAACGCCCCGGTCGTCACCGGCGACACGAAAGTCATGGGACGCCGCGAGCTCGACGGCGTGGTCATCAACACCTGCGGCATCGGCCTCACGCACACGCTCGTCCGCGACAACGGCCTCTCCTCCGGTGACCGCATCATCGTCACCGGCAACATCGCCGAGCATGGCCTTGCGGTGATGGCGGCAAGACATTCGATCGGGATCGAAGGCGATCTCGTCTCCGACGTTGCCCCGATGAATTCGCTCATCGCCTCGGTGCTCGACGCGCTGCCCGACGCCGTCACGGCGATGAAGGACCCGACGCGCGGCGGCGTCTCCAGCGCGCTGCACGAGATGGCTTCGAAGAGCGGCGTCGGCATCGTGCTCGACGAACGCGCCGTTCCGATCACGCCCGCAGTCCGCGCCGTCGGCGAGCTTCTCGGCATCGATCCGCTGCATGTCGCCAACGAAGGAAAAGCGCTGATGGGCGTCCGCGCCGATCGTGCGGAAGACGTCCTGCAACTGCTCCGCGCGCATCCGCTCGGCCGCAGCGCCGCGATCATCGGCACCTGCAACACCGAGCGGATCGGCTCGGTCATCCTCGACACCGGATTCGGAAAACGGCTGCTCGCCGAACCTGAAGGCGAGCCGCTGCCACGCATATGTTGAACGTCGCCGTCCTCTGCTCGAAACGCGCGCCCGGTCTTCCCGAGCTGCGCAAACTCGTGAACGTCGCCTGCGTTCTCGACCGCCAGCCGCCGCGCGCATGCGACCGCAGATCGTTCGACATCCAGACGGCCGTGATGCTCGCGCCCTTCAACGTCGACGCGATCGTCCTCCTCGGATACATCTACATCCTCACCGAGCCGCTGCTGGCCGCGTATCCAGACCGCATTCTCAACGTGCACGATTCGGATCTCGCATTGCGCAATGACGACGGCAGTCCGCGCTATCCGGGACTGCACGCCACGCGCGACGCCATCTACGGCGGCGAGCGCGAGACGCGCAGTTGCGTCCACATCGTCACGCCCGAGCTCGACGCCGGGCCGGTGGTCGCGCGAAGCAATGCCTTTCCGGTCGCGCCGTTCGTTCGCGTCGCGGCGACCCGCGGCGAGGACGACATCGTTCGGGCGTACGCGTATGCGCAACGCGAATGGATGATGCGCAGCACGTGGGGCGCACTGGCGTTCGAAGGGCTGCGCCGCATCCTGCCGGAGAGGGCGGCGGCATGACGCACATCCGCGTTGATGTGAACGGTGCCGTCGGGACGATCACCATCGATCGCCGCGAGCGATTCAACTCGCTCGACGTCGAGACCGCGCGCGAGCTGCGAAAAGCGGGTTTGCGGATGGCGCGCGATTCGGCCATTCGCGCAGTCGTTCTTCGCGGCGAAGGCGGCGTCTTCTGCAGCGGTGCCGACCTCAAAGACATCCGCGCCGCCTCGCCCGCGTACGGAGCGGCCTTCAAACAAATCCTCGAATACATCCATAGCACGATCTCTGAGATTCGCCGCGCGCCGAAGCCGTTCATTGCCGCGGTCGACGGGATCGCCGCCGCGGGCGGATTCGGTCTGGCCATGTCGTGCGATCTCGTCGTCGCCTCCGATCGCGCCTCCTTCGAGTGGGCGTACACAAAGACCGGCCTGACCGGCGCGGAGAGCTCCACGTTCATGCTGCCGCGCCTCGTCGGACTACGTTGCGCATTCGAGCTGCTCTTCCTCAATCCGCGCCTCACGCCGCAGCGCGCGCTGGAAATTGGATTGATCACGGCGATCTATCCCGCCGCCACGTTCGATGACGACGTCGCCGCGCTCGCGGCGCAGCTCGCGTCGGGACCGACCGAGGCGATGGGAATTGCCAAGGAGTTGATCAACCAGGCCGCCGGGATGGACCGGCTCGACGTTCATCTCGACCGCGAGCTGCAGCACCTGGCGCGTATTGCTGATGGCAACGACTTCGCCGAAGGCATCGACGCCTTCTTCGGAAAACGCCAGCCGAACTTCGGAGCGTCGTGATGCACGAATACTCGATCGTGCAGTCGCTCGTCGATTCGGTGGCCGCGGCCGTCGGCACACGCGAAGCCTCGGTGCATGAAGTCCATGTCGCAATCGGCGAGATGGCGGGAGTCGACTGCGGCCTGCTCGCCACAGCGTACGAAGTCTTCCGCGCCGGCACGCTCTGCGAACACGCCGCGCTGACCATCGACCGCATCCCCGCCAACTGGCACTGCCCGCGCTGCCACGTGGCAATTGCCAGCGGCGCATTCCTTCGCTGCGCCGCGTGCAACGAGCCGGCGCAACTCGCCAGCGGCGACGAGATCGTCCTGCAACGAATCGAACTGGAGGTGGCCTGATGTGCACTGATTGTGGATGCGGCGATGTGAACCTCGTGCCGCTCGAACTGCAGACGCGCATCCTGGCGCGCAACGACGGCACGGCCGCGCACAACCGCGAGCACCTCCGCGAGCGCGGCATCTTCACCGTCAACCTCATGGGCTCGCCCGGATCGGGCAAGACCGCGGTGCTCGAAGCGACCGCGCGCACGTTCGCGGATAGCTCCAAGCTCGCCGCGATCGCCGGCGACCTCGCCACCGAAAACGACGCCATGCGCCTCGAGCGCGCCGGCATCCGCTCGCGCGCCATCAAGACCGGTCAGGCTTGCCATCTCGACGCCGAGATGGTGCATCACGAGCTCCATCATCTCGATCTCAACGGCGTCGAATACCTCTTCGTCGAGAACGTCGGAAACCTTGTCTGCCCCGCCGTCTACGACCTCGGGCAGGACGTCAACGTCGTCGCGCTAGCGGTGACGGAAGGGGAGGACAAGCCGCTGAAGTACCCGACGATGTTCGCCAAAGCGGATCTCGTCCTGCTGACGAAAACCGATCTGCTGCCGCACCTCGACGTCAACGTTTCGGCGATCTACAACGCCCTCGCGCGCGTGATGCCCGATCCGGCGATCATTCCGCTGGCGTCGCGGCAGCCCGGAGGCGTGGACGCATGGACCAGTTGGCTGGCGCGGCGTCACGCGGCCGCGGCGATGGAGATGGCGGCGACATGACCGGATTCTCCTGGACGCTCATCATCGCCGCCGCGACGGTCGGCTCGCTGCACACGATGGCCCCCGATCACTGGATGCCATTCGCCGCACTGGCGCGTGCGCGCAAATGGACGCCGCTGCGCACCTCGCGCACGACGATCCTCTGCGGTTTCGGCCACGTCACCGTCTCCGCGCTGATGGGCATCGTCGCGCTCTTCGCCGGCCTCGGCATGATCCACCTGATCGGCGGCCGGCTCTCGTCGCTGGCCACATGGCTGCTCATCGCCTTCGGCGCCGTCTACATGTGCTGGGGCGTCGTGCGCAGCCTGCGCCGCGATCCGCTCGCGGTAATCCACGCGCACGATCACCGTCACGCGCACGGCCACAACGATCACGATCACGGTCTCACCGAGTGGTCGCTCTTTCTGCTCTTCTCCGCCGATCCGTGCGTGGCCGTGATTCCGATGATCATTGCCTCGGCCGGTGCCGGCTGGCACACCGTGGCCGCGGTGATCGTGTCGTACGAAGTGGCCACGATCGCCACGATGGTCATCCTGGTCGCCATCGCTCACGCCGGCGCGCGGGCGATTCACGCGCATTGGATCGACCGTTACGGTGATGCCGTCGCCGGCGCGCTCATCGTCAGCGTCGGCGCAGCGATGGCGGCCCTCGGGATCTAGGCCGCACACGCGCCGGTGCGGCGAATCACATCGCAAAGGTGACTCGCCGCATCGTCCGATGAGCAGACCGAAACCTATTGTGTGGCCGAGGTCTCTTCCGATGCGCAAACTGATCATTGCCGCCGCGTTCCTGCTCGCCGCCGCTTCGGCGAACGCGCAAATGACGAATGCCGAGTGCCTGGCGTGTCACGACACGCCCGATATGCCGCAGCACGTCGACGCGAAGAAGCTGGCCGCATCGGTTCACGCCCCGCTCGATTGCACGAACTGCCACGCGGACGTGAAGGCGTACCCGCATGATCCCGCGCCGTCGGCAGTGGATTGCGCCTCCTGCCATGCCGACAGCGTCGCCGCGTGGGACAACAGCCTGCACGCGAAAGCGGTGAAATCGGGAGTGGCCCGCGGCGCGAAATGCGCGGACTGCCACGGACCGGCGCACGAGATCCTGCCGTCATCCGATCCGAAGTCGAAGACCTCGCACGCGAACATCCCCGCGACCTGCTCGACCTGTCACGGCCAAAAGTTTGCGATGTCAAAAGCCGGCCTGAGCGCGCAGGCGGCCATCTCGTATCAGACCAGCGTGCACGGCCGCGCGGTCGCCAACGGTTCCGCGAAAGCGGCCGTCTGCACTGACTGCCATGACCATCACGCCGTCCGTCCGGCCAACGATCCGCTCTCCAAAATCTTCAAGTTCAACGTGGCCCGCACCTGCGGCGCCTGCCACGCCACCATCGCCGCGCATTACGCGGAAAGCGTGCACGGCAAAGCGCTGGCGCGCGGCAACTGGAACGCGCCGGTCTGCACCGATTGCCACGGCATCCACACGATTTCGCGCGCGGCCGACCAGGTGCGCGGACCGCGCTCGAGTTGTGCGCGCTGCCACGACGGCGTCCGATTGACGCAGGAATTCGGCGTGGCCGGCACGCGCGTGGCCTCGTACGAATCGAGCTATCACGGTCTGGCCCGGAAACTCGGCTCCACGACCGCCGCCGATTGCGCCAGTTGCCACAGCGCACACGACGTATTGCCGTCGTCCGATCCGCGCTCGGCCATCAATACGAGGAACCTGCAGAAGACGTGCGGAAAGTGTCATGACGGGGCGGCGATCAATTTCACGCGCGGCAAGATTCACCGCGCGTCGGGCGACGTCAGCGACACACCGTCGCTCATCGTCACGTGGATCCGGCGCATCTACATCGTGCTCATCATCGCCACCGTCGGCTTCATGGTGCTGCACAACCTCCTGATCTGGTGGAAGAAGGCCGTGGCGGCGCGGAAAGAGCGCAACGCAGGCCGCACCGTCCAGCGGATGAACGTCAATCAGCGCATCCAGCACGCGGTCATGGGCCTCAGCTTCGTCGTGCTCGTGATCAGCGGCTTCGCGCTGGCTTGGCCCAACTCCTGGTTCGCGGCGCTCTTCGGGCCGAGCGAGCAACTGCGGCGCATCGTCCATCGCATCGCTGCCGTGATCATGATGGCCATCGGCCTCTATCACCTCGCCTACATGGTTTTCACGCGCGAAGGGCGCAAGGGTCTGCGCGATCTCTGGTTCCGCTTCTCCGACGCCGGCAACGCCGCCGGCACGGTCGGCTACTACCTCGGCATGAAGAAGACCAAGCCGCAGTTCGCGCGCTTCAGCTACGCCGAAAAGGTCGAGTACTGGGCCGGCATGTGGGGCACCGTGGTCATGGCCTTGACCGGTTTGATGATCTGGTACTCTGTGACGGTTTCCACGTGGATCCCGCGCTGGTGGATCGATGTCGCGACGACGGTTCACTATTACGAAGCGATTCTCGCGACCCTCGCCATCCTGGTCTGGCACTTCTATCACGTGATTTTCGACCCCGACGTCTATCCAATGAACTGGGCGTGGTTCGACGGAAAAATGCCCGAAGAGCTGTACAAGGAAGAACACCCGCTTGCGGATGAGGAAGGGAAAGAATAATGACCGATTCGGGGAAGCCGTTGCGGCTGTCGCGTAACCTGATCAGCGAGGCCGGCATCGGCATCGCCGTTGTGGCACTGGCAAATCTCGGCTTTCTCATTTATCTCGACGCCACGCGGGCGAATTCGAACCCTTACATGGGGATTCTGACGTGGATCATCGCGCCGGCCATCCTGATCGTCGGCATGCTGATCTTCTTCGCCGGCATGATTCTCGAGCGCCGCCGGAGACGTCACCTCGCGCCCGGTGAAATCCCCGAATATCCGAGGGTCGACCTCAATGAACGGCGCACGCGCGTCATCCTCATTTCGTCCGCGGTCGGCCTCATTATTTTCGTGACGATGTCGGTCATTGGCAGCTATCAGGCGTATCACTACACCGACTCCGACGCCTTCTGCGGGACGGCCTGCCATAAAGTCATGTATCCCGAATACACGGCATATCAGGCCTCGCCGCATGCGCATGTAGGCTGCGCGCAATGTCATATCGGTCCCGGAGCGGGATGGTTTGTCCGCTCCAAACTGTCCGGTTCGTATCAGCTTTATTCCGTGGCATTTCACAAATACCCGCGTCCGATTCCCAGTCCCGTCCAGAATCTTCGGCCGGCGCAGGAAACGTGCGAGCAGTGCCACTGGCCGGCGAAATTCTTCGGCGCGCAATTGAAGGTCTTCAATCATTACGCGTACGACGAGACGAATACGCCGAAAGAAGTGCGGATGCTGATCAAGACCGGCGGCGGCAGTCCGCAGGCAGGCCAGACCAGCGGCATTCACTGGCATATGAATATCGCCAATGAAGTGACGTACATCGCCACCGACCGTCAGCGTCAGGTCATTCCGTGGGTTCGCGTCAAAGACCGCAATGGTGTGGTGACCGAGTACAAATCGACCGAATCGAAGCTCACCGACGCCCAGATCGCGACGGCCGCGACGCGCCGGATGGATTGCATCGACTGTCATAATCGTCCGACGCACATTTACCGCTCGCCCGACCGCGCCGTCGATACGGCCCTGCTCAGCGGAAAAATCGATAAGACCCTTCCTTTTATCAAGCAGCAGGCCGTCGCCGTCCTCGCCGCCGATTATCCGACCACCGACGCCGGCGTCGCGGCGATTGCCAAAGTTCTCCCCGCCTATTATGAGAAAACCTATCCGGATGCGTACAAGACGAAACGCGCGCAGATCGACGGCGCCGTCAAGTCTGTACAGGAAGTATTCCGGGCCATCCGCTTCCCCGAAATGCGCGTCGACTGGCGTACCCACCCCGACAACCTCGGCCACTTCGCGTCGATGGGCTGCTTCCGCTGCCATGACGATCAGCACGTCAGCAAGGACGGGAAAAAGATCAGCAAAGACTGCCAGATCTGCCACACGGTTCTGCCCGACAGCAATTCGACGAATGCCGCCTTTGAGCATCCCGTCGACATCGGCGACCTTCGTGGCGTCAATTGTGCCGAATGCCATACCGGCGGCGGCATGTAGTCAAAGGAGGCTACCAATGAACCGGAAACTGCTCGTCATCCTCAGTCTCGCAATCCTCATCGTTCTGCCGGCCACCCTCGCCGCGGCCGACGGAGCAGCACTCTACAAGGCGAAATGCGCAATGTGCCATGGCGCGGACGGCAGCGGCATGACGCCCATGGGCAAGTCGATGAAACTCCGCGACCTGCGCTCGCCGGAAGTTCAGAAGCAGACCGACGCGGAACTGACCAAGGTTACTGCCGACGGCAAAGGCAAAATGCCGGCCTACAAAGGCAAAATGACCGACGCCGAGATCAGCGCCGTCGTCGCGCACATGCGTTCGCTGAAGTAAATTTCGACCGCCGCTTCGGTTTTCGACTCAACCCTCAGCATAGAAAAGAGTGTCTGCCACATCAGCCGCGCTAGCGGCTTTAAAGAGGGTAGCGAGGGGTGCGAGCAGTTTCATCGCTCGCACCCCTCGAAACGAGAGTCGGAATTGAAGTGTGCCGCGCTAGCGGCACTTGATGGAGTGTCACATTTCTCCAGTGCCGCTGGCGCGGCACGATTCGTGGGCGTACCCATTAACGAGGGGTGTTTGCTTCGCTCTCACCCCTCGCTACCTTCTGAAGCCGCTCCGCGGCTGGTTGAGAACGAAGATCACGCGCTCATGTGACACGTGATGCGGACCGTCCGAACATCACAATTCATTGTGAGCATGTGCAGCCCGATGTCGTCCTGATCCATCCTCCCAGCGTCTTCGATTTTCGCGAGCGGTCAATGAGCTATGGACCGATCAGCGACGTCATTCCGTCGACGCCGGTGTTCGAGATGTATCCCGTCGGGTTTCTTACGCTAGCGTCCTACCTGCGCCGGAATGGATATCGCGTCCGCATTGTGAATCTGGCGCTGCGGATGATGCGCAGCCGGCGCTTCCGGCCGGAAAAATTTCTGCGCAAATTGAAGCCGAAGCTGTTCGGGATCGATCTGCATTGGCTTCCGCACGCGCAGGGCGGACCTGCGGTGGCTGCATTACTCAAGAAAATTCATCCCGACATACCGATCGTCTTCGGCGGAATCTCCGCGACCTGTTTTCATCGCGAGTTGATCGACGATCCATCGGTCGATTTCGTTCTGCGCGGCAGCGTCACCGAGCCGTCCCTTCTCGCGCTCGTCCGCGAGCTGAACGGCGAGCTGCGCTTCAAGAATGTTCCCGGGCTCACCTGGAAGCGTGGCGCCGAGGTCGTGGTCAATCCCGATGCCGCCCTGCCGGCAAACCTGGACGACTATGACTTCGACCTCGGCATGATGATTCGCGAGGTCGTCCGCCATCTCGATTTCTGGACCAGCGCGCCGTTCCAGGCGTGGTGGCGGCATCCCATCACCGCCGTTTTCACCGTGCGCGGCTGCGCGCGCCGATGCATCACCTGCGGCGCGTCGAATGCCGCCTTCCGCCGCTTCATGCCCGGCCATCACCCGTTGCTGCGCAGCGCAGACGCGATCGCAAAGCAGGTCAGGGAGCTGGCGAAGATCACGCGCACGCCGATTTTTCTCGTCGGCGATCTACGCGACGGCGGCAAGGCATACGCGAACGCAGTCATCGACGCGCTCGCACGCGCTCCTGTATCGAACCGCATCGTCTTCGAGTTTTTCGACCCGCCCGATCGCGATCTCGTGCGACGCATCGATGCCACGATTCACAACTGGGGCGCCGAGCTCTCGCCCGAAAGCCACGACGAATCGGTCCGCGCACTTCTCGGCAAGGCGCGATTCACCAACGCGCAGATGGAGGAAGGGATCGAGGCGATGCTGGCGTCGCGCTGCAGGCAGCTCGACCTCTTCTTCATGATCGGCTTGCCGGGGCAGACCGCGGCGAACGTGATGGAGATGGTCGACGCTATCGAGCGGCTCTTCATCCGTTTCGACCGCCGACTCTCCGCATTCATCACGCCGATGGCGCCGTTCCTCGATCCCGGCAGCGACGGGTTCGCCGACGCTGAGTCGCATGGCTATCGCCTGCGCGCGCGGACGCTCGCCGAACATCGCGCCCTTCTCGAAACGGATGATTGGGAATCGATGCTCAACTACGAAACCGAGTGGATGACGCGCGCGGAAATCGTCGAGGCCACGTACGCCGCCGCGGAACGCCTCAACGAACTCAAACGCCGCTACGGCCGCATCAGCGATCAGCGCGCTGCCGGCGTTGACATCCGCCGCCGTGCCGCGCAGGAGCAGCGCGGTGAACAACGCGCGTCGACGGAAGGAACGCTGAACGACAAGGCCGAGCTCTTCGAGCCCGCGACGTTCCTCCGCAACTTCCGCCTCGGCGGGATACTGCGCATGATGCTGACGCGGTCGTAACGCCTATTTCGCGCGAAGCGCTTTGGAGTGCGCGCGGCAAAGCCGCCGCTTTGGGAGGGCGGTGGAAATGCGACTACGCGCGATCGTTGATGCTCGGTCGAATCGCGGCGGGCGGTGTGGCAAGCATCAAACGCTGCGGATCGTCGCGTTTCCACCGCACTCCCAAAGCGGTGGCTCGATCGCCACCGCACTCAAAAGCTTCGCGAAATGTGCCGCGGATCGCGCCAGCGATTGCTACTTCAGCGTGAGCACGACGTCCGTCGCTCCGAGCGTCACCGTGTCGAGCTTCACGGACGGCGCGCCCGGTTCCTTTGTCATCGCGTCGCGGTCGAGATCGATGCGGGCCTCGAGGGAGACGTTGTTTGGCGGCGTGCCGCCCATCATCGAGTCGCCGGGGCCGAGGGTGAACTTCGCAGGGAAGGACGTCACGTCGAGGCGTTTCGCGAGGATGGGATGACCTTTGCCGGTCTTGTCGCGCGCGATCACGAAGAGCGTAACCGGTCCGGTGACCTTGTCCGCGACGGACGGGTCGAGGGCGATCGTGCCGGAGAGCATCACGCTCTGCGGCGCTTTCGACGACGGCGGCATCTGCATCGGCGCGGCCGCGGACGTCTCCGTCGTTCCGCTCATCGCCGCGACATGCTCGGCGACGGGAAACGTGTCGGTCACCGCAGCGGACGTTGCCACCGGTTCGGGAGATTGCGGGACGGCCTTTGCCGTTCCGTCGTAACGCACGGCAGCGATGGCCAGCGCGCCGATGATGGCCGCGGTTCCGATGCCGAGGAGGAAACCGTTGCGGGCGGAGGTGCGGGATGAGTTCTGTTCGTTGCTCATTCTGAGATTCCTTTCGTACGGCGACGGAACTCGCTCACCGCGTAAATCGAATAGACCGTGAGAATCGCTCCGGAGACCAGGTAAGCGGCCAGCACGAAGTTCCAGCCGCCGTTCAAGATGCCGTTCATGCCATCACCTCCACCATCGGCAGCGCGATTTCGTCGTCGAGCCGCAACGCCGCCGTGCGCGTGCGCAGAACCATCAGCGCGATCACGAGCAGCAGCATCCCCGCGAAATTCGTCATCAGCGGGATGAGGAAATCGCGCGAGATCGTCGAGACGGTCGACTGCTGCTGGTGCAGCGAGTTCCACCACCTCACCGAGAAGTAGACGATCGGGACGTCGACGTACGCGATGATCGTGGCCACCGACGACCACATCGCGCGTTTGGCGGGATCGTCGATGAAGTGGCGCAGCGCCACGATGCCGGTGAAGGCCATCAGCAGCACGGCGGTCGTCGTCAATCGCGGATCCCAATCCCACCAGACGCCCCAGGTCGGTTTCGCCCAGATCGCGCCCTGGATGCAGAGCATCAGGCAGAAGAGGACCGAGAGGCCGAGGGCTGCTTCGAGGCGGTTGTCCCAACGCCAGGTTGCGCGGATCAGGAACATCACCGCGGAGACGAACGCCCACGTCAGGATCAGCATCGCCGTCCAGGCCGTCGGCACGTGCACGTACATGATTCGCTGCACCTCGCCCATGTGCTCCTCGGCGGGCGCGACGAACAATCCCATGAAAGTGCCCAAAAGGAGACACATCAGGGCCAGAACAAAGCATAGTGTGACCAGTGATGTCGTCTTTCGCTTCATGGGTGCACACGATATGGGCCGAGCCCGGGCCCGCTCAGCGGCTGCGGTCACGAAACTCTGTGACCGCTGTCACACGACAGCGGTGGCCGCGCGCATGGCTCAGCGTCCTCCCCACACCTTAGCGTGTGCCCGTGAACAAACCACACGTAGCGAAACAGGTATCGGAGGTCCACATGAATAGTCAGATGAGGCGCGCCGTATTCGCGATTTTCACGATTGCGCTGCTCGCATTTCCCATGCTTGCGACAGACGCGCGCAAGCGAGTTGCGGCGCCCGCGCCGCAATCGCGCTACGGGTCGGCCCAGGTCGAGGCCTATCTCACCGCGCAGGACGTCGCTTTCGTCCGTCCCGGTCTGAAGATCAAGGTCAACTCGATCACGATCGGCAGCGACCGCAAGCCGGTGATCGACCTCAACCTCACCGATGACCTCGACCAGCCGCTCGACCGCCTCGGCAAGACGACGCCGGGCCCGATCTCGCTGAGCTTCGTCCTGGCCTGGTACGACCCGGCCACGCGCCAGTACACCTCGTACGGCACGCGGACGCAGACCTCGCCGGCCGACAGCCCGAAACCGGGTGTGACGGCCACGCAGGCCGGCACGATCGCGGGCACGTTCACCGACCTCGAGACCGGCCACGTCAAGTTCACGTCGACGACCGTGTTGCCGTCCGGCTTCGACCAGACCAAGACCCACACCCTCGGCATCTACTCGGCGCGGAACATGACCGCCGTCCCGGGCATCGATCCGGCGCTGGCGAAGAACTACTTCGCGAACGTCGAATACGACTTCCGTCCGGACGGCGCCGCAATCACCGCCGGCAACACGTGGGACAAGATGCGCGACTCATCGACGTGTCTGAACTGCCACGACACGCAGTCGGCGCTGAACGCGCACGGCGGCTCGCGGCGCGACGTCAAGCTCTGCGCGCTCTGCCATCAGCCGCAGACGACCGATCCCGACACCGGCAACACGGTGGACATGAAGGTCATGGCGCACAAGATCCACAACGGCGAGAACCTGCCAAGCGTCAAAGCGGGCAAGCCGTACCAGATCATCGGCAACGCCCAGTCGCTGCACGATTTCTCCACCGTCGCCCTGCCGCAGGACATCCGCAACTGCGCGACGTGCCACGAAGGTTCGGTCGCTTCCAACAAGGGCGCGCAGTCGAACGTCTGGTACACGAATCCCAGCCGCGACGCTTGCGGCTCCTGCCACGACGACGTCGATTGGGTCACCGGCGCGAACCATCCGGCCGGACCGCAGGCCGACGACAAAGCGTGCGCCTCCTGCCACCAGCCGGACAGCGGCGTCGAGTTCGACGCATCCATCAAAGGCGCGCACACGGTTCCCTTCAAGTCGAAACAGTTGAAGGGATTGAACGCCACCGTCGTCAGCGTCACGAACATGCTTCCGGGCAAGCAGCCCACCGCCGTCTTCAAGATCACGAACGGCGACGGCACGGCCGTCGATGGAACGAAGCTGGCCACCTTCTCGCCGATCCTGGCCGGACCGACGGCCAATTACGGCGCGAACTTCCGCGAGAACGCCATCACCAAAGGCGTCTTCAGCGCGGCCGCTGGAACGACCACTTACACGTTCACTGCGGCGCTGCCTGCAAACGCGTCGGGAACGTGGAGCATCAGCGCCGATCTTCGCCGCAACGTCTCGCTCAAGCGCGGCGACGGCAAGGCCGACATCGCCATCCAGGAGTCGACGCTCAACCCGATCAAGTACGTCGCCGTCACTGGCACCGTGACTCCGCGCCGGACTTCCGTGACGCTCTCGCAGTGCAACCAGTGCCACGACGTGCTGCAGTTGCACGGCGGCCAGCGCCGGAACATCGAAGAGTGCGTGATGTGCCATAACCCCACCGGCGACGATCACGCCAACCGGCCCGCTGCCGAGGGAGTGCCAGAGTCGATCTCCTTCCAGCGCATGATCCATCGCATCCACACCGGCGAGAATCTCACGCAGGATTTCACCATCTTCGGTTTCGGCGGCTCGAAGAACAACTTCAACGAAGTCCGTTTCCCCGGCGACACGCGCAACTGCGCGAAGTGCCACGCGAACACCGCCGCTTACACGCTGCCGCTGCAGCAGGCCGACATCGCCTCGGTCACCACTCTCCGCGACTACTTCACGCCGCAAGGTCCGGCCACCGCGGCCTGCCTCGGCTGCCACGACAACAAGGATGCCGCCGCGCACGCGTTCCTGAACACCGCCACGTTCCCGGGCTCCACGATCCCTGCCGAGGCATGCGCAACATGCCACGGAACGGGCAAAGACCACTCGGTCGAAAAGGCGCACGCGCGGTAGCGCTGGATCCGAGGGAGATCGCATGGTCTCCCTCGGATTGCTGCGTACGAAGAGCTGGAGAATCACATGAAATCTCATATCGGAGGACTGCTTCTGCTGCTCGGTCTCGGTCTTCCGGCCGCAGCACAGACGCCGCCTGAAAAACCTCCCGAGATCCCCGCCACGCAAACCGCGCCGGCAGCGCCTGCCACACCGCCCGCCGAACCGGCGAAAGCGGAGGAGCCGGCCGCACTTCCCGCCTGCAGCGACTGTCACGCCGATCAGGCAAAAACATTCGCTGCAAACGCGCACGCACACGGCAAAGTGAAAAAGGGTGAAGTGCCGAACGCGCTCTGCGAAACCTGCCACGGCGACGGCAAAGCGCACATCGAAGGCGGCGGCGACAAAGAGAAGATCTACAAACCTGTCGGAGTCGCCGGCGCAAACAAGACCTGCCTGGCCTGCCACGACATCAGCACCGATCGCATCTCGCGTCATGCCGGCATGCACTCCAACTCCGCGGCCGTCAACTGCCTGACCTGCCATTCGATCCACTCCTCGGAGCCGCGCGCGCCGCATCTGCTGGCGAAGAAACAGCTCGCACTCTGCGACAACTGCCACATGACGCAGGTCTCATCGTTCCGCAACAAGCCGTACGCACATCGCATCGGACGCGGCGGGATGGAATGCTCCTCCTGCCACGAGCCGCACGGCCGTGCCGGCACCGAGAGTCTCCGCACGACGTCTGCCGGCGAGGCCCCATGTCTGGCCTGTCATGCCGACAAGCGCGGCCCATTCGTCTTCCAGCACGGCGCCATCGCTGCCGGAAGCTGCACGACGTGTCACGAGCCGCACGGCTCGTCGAATCCGAAACGACTGAAACGAGCCACCGTCGCGCAACTCTGCATCGAATGTCACTCGCCGATCAGCGGCACGACCCTCGGCTCGCAACCTCCGTCGTTCCACAACCTGAACGATCCTCGCTATCAGAACTGCACCACATGCCACGTTGCCATTCACGGTTCCAACCGCGATCCGCAACTGCTGAAGTAGGAAGGCGATGAACATGAAACGATTCGTCGCGAACTGCCTCTCTCTCCCGATCCTGGCGATCGCCTTTGCCGCGCACGCGCAAAGCGTTCCCTTCGATCTCGAGGTCGGCTATCGCTGGCTCGATCTCGACGGCAGCAGCCAGATGTACCGCACGCAGATCAACGAACGCGCCGGGTTGCTGATCCGCAACTTCACGCTGTCGACCTCGGACTTCGAAGGCCACACGTCCCTCGCCGATCGCTTCCGCATCGACGTCAGCGACTTCGGCTCCGGACCTGCGCAGTCGTTCCGGCTCGAAGCATCGCGTGCCGGCGCGTACAAGCTGCGCTTCGGATATCGCTCGGCCGACGCCTTCAGCGCGCTGCCGGCGTTCGCGAACCCGCTGCTCGCGCAAGGCATCGTTCCCGGCCAGCACACCTTCGATCGCACGCGTCGCATGTACGACTTCGATCTCGAGCTGCTGACGGACCGGCCGATCGTCCCGTTCATCGGCTACTCCTCGAACGAAAACAGCGGACCAGGATCGACGACGTACCACCTCGGCCAGGATGAGTTCCGGCTGCTGCAGGATCTCCACGAACGCGATCGCGAGATCCGCGCCGGCGCCAGTTTCCACTTCGCCTCGGTCTACGGTCAGCTCACCGAGGGGTGGCGCAACTTTCGCGGCAACGAGTCGCTGACGCTCGCACCCGGCTCCGGTTCCGGCAACAACCCCGGCACGGTCCTCGGCACGCCGGTGACGGCGGACTCGATCACGCGCAACGACAACACGCACGTCAAGACGCCGTTCACGAATTTCTACGTCACCGGCGACGTCCTGAAACGCCTCCGCCTGATCGGCAACTACTCCCGTTTCTCCGCCGAATCGAACGGCTCCGAAAACGAGTCGGCCGCCGGCTCCTTCGCATCGTTCGCCATCAGCCGCTTCTACACCGGCCTGTCGGAGTCCGCATCGTCCAACGCGAAGAACAGGACCTGGCGCGGTGGGGGACGGGCGGAAGTCACGCTGGCTCCGAACGTCGATTTCCTGGCTGGCTTCCAGAAGGAGCATCGCGAGCTCGATGGCGCCGGACTGATCGACACCGTCTTCCTGCAGAGCATCACCTTCGCCGGATTCGACCGCCGCGACATCGAAGCGGTCCTGAACGCCACCAGCGCCGTCGACCGCGACGAAACCTACTGGAATGCCGGCATCTCCGCGCGGGCCGTAGGACCGTTCGCGCTGCGCGCGGAGTTCCGCCAGACCAAGCAGGACATCACCGTGTCGCCCGACCTCTCCGAGATCGTCGTTCCCGGCAGCCAGGGCGGCGAATTCAATCGCGAGGTGCGCACGGTCGACGTGAGCGGTACTTACTCGTTCTCCGGTTTCCTGCTCGGCGCCGCGATCCGCCGCGATTCCGCCGATGCGCCGATCTTCCGCACCGATTACCTCGACCGCAGCCGCCTCCGCGTCCGCGCCGGCTATACGACGCCGAAGAAACACGTCCGCGGCGGTCTCACCGCCGAGCGCACTACGCAATCGAACGAACAGACTGGCATCGGCTACGACGCCCGCCTCCGCAACTACAGCGGCGACATCGAAGTCTCTCCGATCGACGCGCTGCATTTCCGCGCATCGCTCTCCCAGTTCCGCGCCGACAGCAATATCCTTTTCCGCCGTCCCCAGAACTTCACGATCGGCGAGTCGATCCACAGCGAGAACGGCAAAGCGCGCGAAGGCGGCGTCAGCTACTTCAAAGGCCCGTTCTCGATCGACGCCAACCTTGCCCGCTTCGAGAACACCGGCACGCTGCCCTTCATCATCAACCGCCACCGCATCCGCACGACCTGGGATTTCAAAGGCCACACCGGCCTCGCCGCCGAATGGGACCGCGACAAGTACTCCGAGTCGCTCTCCTTCGCCGACTTCGACGCCAGCCGCTACGGCCTGTACCTCCGCTGGCGGCCGTAGGACGCGAAGCATTTCACTGCAGAGGCATAGCGCGAGCCTGCCCGCAACCCAAGGCGTAGTGTAGGCGTCTCGCCTGCAACCAGCGGGCGTCCTCGCCCGGCGGGGGTTTCTGGGATTCAATTGCAGGATCGGAATTTGATCACGGACACCCCGTCGGGCGAGACGCCACGCCGGATGCAGGCGAGGACGCCCGCACTACGCTCACCGACGAACCCGAACGTGGGAAAATCTTCGTCGCGCGCAGAAACTGCTACTCCCATACTTGAGAAATGACGACCACGATCGAAGCGGTATTTGATGGCGAGGTGTTCCGGCCGGACCAGCCTTTGAAACTGGAGCCAAACACACGCGTTACTTTAGTCGTCACCACGCCGGACATGTCCGAACCGACGGTGAGCTTCCTCGATACCGCGTTGAGCATCCATCTTGAGGGCCCCGCGGACTGGTCGGAGAATCTCGATCGCTATAGTTGAAGTTCCTCTACACGTCCCTCGCGATCGCGCTAAAAAATAACGACAGAGGCACAGAGATCACAGAGATTTTTTCTCTGTGTCCTCTTGTCCTCTGTGGTTAATCGCTTTTCGGAGGCGCCGGCAGGATTACCGCGCCGGCGCGAACACTCGCAGCATCTCATCGCGCGACGGCGGGGGAGCCTGGCCTACGGCCTTGTCGCGGATCTCCATCATCTCGTCGAGGAGCGTCGGGCGCTGGATCTCGTAGAGGACGCCGGTGGTCAGATGTTCGGGTTCGCTGGTGAAGCGTAGCGCGGCGGTGCGGTCGGTGGGGTCGTGGTCGGCGGGAAGCGTGGCCAGCTTCGCGCGGAGCTCCTTTGTCTGATGATCGCCGCGCCAGGTCACGCAGGGGGAGATGATGTTGAGGAACGCGAAGCCGTGATGGCGGATGGCCAGCTTCATCAGCTCCGTCGTTCCCTTTACGTCCCCGGAGAAGCCGCGTCCGACCCAGCTCGCGCCGAGCGAGATCGCCAGCGCGCAGGGATCGACGGAGACTTCCGGATTGCCGTAGACCGTCGACTTCGTGCGGTCGCCGCACGGCGTCGTCGGCGCGGCCTGGCCCTTCGTCAGACCGTAGATCTCGTTGTCCATCATGAAATAGGCGATGTCGACGTTGCGACGCGCCGCGTGCATGAAGTGATTGCCGCCGATGGCCAGGCCGTCGCCGTCGCCGCCGACGGCGAGCACGGTCAGGTTCGGCGCGGCCAGCTTCATCCCGGTGGCCAGCGGCAGCGCGCGGCCGTGCAGCGAATTGAATCCGTACGTCTCCACGTAGCCGGGCAGGCGCGACGAGCAGCCGATGCCGGAGACGATCGCTGTCTCATGCGGCTCGATGTGCAGATCGGACAGCGCGCGGTAGACGGAGTTGAGCACGGCGAAATCGCCGCAGCCCGGACACCACACCGGCTTCAGATCGGTCTTGTAATCGTTCGGCGAGTAGGGCGAACAGGTCATGCCAGCACCTCCTGAGGTACGTTCGTCAGCAGCGTCTGAAGTTCGGCTTCCACTTCCGAGGCGCTGAGGGTTTTGCCGCCGGAGCGGGAGTGGACGGTGGTCTTCGCGCGCGGCAGATCGACCTGCGTGCGCAGGTGTTGCGTGAACTGCGCGGCGTAGCTGACTTCGACGACGAGCAGCGAATCGCAGGCGTCGATGAACGACTGCAGATCGCGCGCCGGCAGCGGCGAGATCATCGCCGGCGCGAAAACACCGACGCGGTCCTCGACGCCCATGTGCGCGATCGCTTCGCGCACGACGCCGATGGACGATCCCCAGCAGAGGATTCCCACCTCCGGCCGTTTCGCGCCGAAGCGGTCGAAGAGCCGGTACTTTTCGGCGATCGCGTCGAGCTTGCGGTAGCGCTTCGCATTCATCGCCTCGTGCACGTTGAACGATGCGTTCGGGCGTCCCTGCTCGTCGTGCTCGAGGCCATTCGTCTGATACATCCCGCCGCACATGCCCGGCACGCTCATCGGCGAAACGCCGTCCGGCGTGTCGCGATAGCGGCGATAGTCGTGCAGGTCGTCCGGAGTGGCGATGCGCCGTTCGCGCACTTCATGCTCGAGTACGGACGCGTCGATGGTCTCGCGCCGCTGCGCAATCGACTGGTCCGACAGCACGATCACCGGTACCTGGTACTCCTCGGCGATATTGAAGGCGTCGACGGTGGCGTGGAATGAACTCTCGACGTCCGAGCATGCGATGACGACGCGCGGCGCATCGCCGTGGCTGGCGTAGACGGCGTGGAAGAGATCCGACTGCTCGCTCTTCGTCGGGATGCCGGTCGACGGTCCGCCGCGCTGCACGTTGACGATGACCGCCGGCACTTCCGCGATCGAGGAGAGTCCCATCAACTCCGCCATGAGCGAGAGCCCCGGGCCTGACGTCGCCGTCATCGATTTGACGCCGGCGAACGACGCGCCGATCACTGCTCCGATCGCCGACAGTTCGTCTTCCGTCTGCAGCGATGAGCCGCCGATCTTCGGCAGCCACTCGCTGAGGAAGTGGAGGATTTCGGACGACGGCGTGATCGGATAGCCGGCGAAGAAACGGCAGCCGGCGTGAATCGCGGCGAATGCCGAGGCCTCGTTGCCGGACATCAGAAGGCGAGGTTCGGAGGAGGTGTATTCGAGTTGCTGTTTATCGCCTTGCGGCAACGTTTCTTCCTGCATCACGCCGCGATCGAAGGCGCGAAGATTGGCTTCGATCACCGCAGTTGTCTTTTTTGAGAAACGGCGCGAGATGGCGTGGCGGGTGCGTTCGAGCGGCAATCCGTAGCGCGCGGTGAGCAGCCCGACGGCGATCACGTTCTTCGACGCCGGCGCGCCCGCTTCGCGCGCGAGCGCCGCGAACGGAACGGCGTGACACGTTCGCGACGTCATTTCGTCCGGCGGCGCGTCGTCGGCTTCGTGAAAGATCACCGCATCGGGCTTGAGCAGTACTTCGTTCTGAAAGCGCCCGAAGTCGGCCCAACTGAAGACGACCAGCACGTCGACGGCATCGCCCTGCGCGTAAATCGGCTTGCTGCTCACGCGCACGGTCGCCGACGACTCTCCGCCGCGAATCTGCGGCCCATAAGCCTCGGTCTTGATGACGTGCAGCCCTTCGCTGGCACAAACGCCGGCCATGATGTCGCCCGCCGTCACGGCTCCATCGCCGCCGGCGCCGACGAATGCAACGGTCAAATCGTGCATCGGTTTCCTCCTCGAATTGCGAGGCCAAGCATGGCCGGAGGGGTGCACGTTGACCGATGCCGATGGTCACGACGCCGAGTGATTGTCATCACACGATGGACTGATTGCTCGCACCGCGATTCCCCCGCGCTCGGACGACGATGGCGCCGTGAGATGCCTGATCGGAGTGCTGGTGATTGCGGTCTTCGCGGCCGCGCTTCCCATCGGCGCATGCTGCGTTTCGGTCGCGCCGTCGCACGCATGCTGCAAAACGGAGTGCATGCGCGCAACGTCCGCGGCGATCGTCAAGCCGGCCGTCACGCTCGCCATTTCGATCGCGCCCGTGACTATTCGCGTCGTCGCGGCCGTCACGCATCAGACTTTCTGCCCGACTGCTTCGACGCGCTCGCTCGAATCGAACGCGCCGCTCCCGCTTCGCATTTGATACCCGTTTCGCACTCTCACTTCAGCGAACCTTCAACGGGAGAACATCATCATGCGAAACACACTGCGTATTGCCCTCATCACCATGCTGCTCGCCGCGCCGATGGCGATCGCGGCGAAGTCCGATCATCACTGCACCGCGGCGAAGGACGCGACCTGCTGCACGAAGGCCGCCGATTGCTGCACCAAACATGAAGCCTGCTGCAAAGAAGGCGCGGCCTGCTGCGCGAAGGAATGCAAGTCCGCCGACGGAACGGCCTGCGCGATGAACAAAGACGGCAAAGCCTGCAACCACGACACCGGCTGCACGAAGAGCTGCTGCACCACCAAGACCGCGAAGTCGTAAGTTCGCAACACGCCAAACGGCCGGCGAAGCCGGCGTAAGAACCGTAGCCCCCGGCTTCCAGCCGGGGGTTTTCGGTTTTGGCGAGATTTGTGAGCCCGTTTTAACGGGCGACAGAAAGCTTTCTTTCGCCCGCTGAAGCGGGCTCACGATTCGTCCGGCGCCTCCGTTCCCCCGCCTCGAAGGCGGGGGCTACGGTTCTTACGACACCTACGGCGTCGGGAAAAAGATCACGGCTATTGTTCGCGGCCTCATTCGCTCCGTTCCACATCACCTTGCCGGGTGACGATCATCACGACCCCATGTCCACCCCGCGCGTACCTTCGCTGAGACCATGTCTCAGCTTGCGATCAAAGAAGAATCCGACGACGACGCACGGCCGTTGTTGCTGGTCGGCAATCCCAACGTCGGCAAGTCGCTCCTCTTCACCCGCCTGACCAATCGTTACGTCACCGTTTCCAACTATCCGGGGACCACGGTCGAGATGACGACGGCCACCGCGATGATCGGCGACGAGCGGCGATCGATCATCGACACGCCGGGCATCAACAGCCTGTTGCCGCAATCGCAGGACGAGATCGTCGCGCGCGATTTGCTGATCAGGGAACCGAACATCGACGTCATGCAGGTCGGCGACATCGCCAACCTCCGCCGGACGCTGCTGCTCACGCTGCAGCTCAGCGAATACGCCGTCCCGTTCGTCGTCGCGCTGAACATGGCCGACGAGCTGCGCTCGGTCGACGACGGTCCCGACGTCGCTGCGCTCTCGCGCGCGATCGGCGTTCCGGTCGTTTCCGTCTCTGCGCTGCGCGGCTGGAACATCAGCAAACTGAAAAAGGACCTCGCCCGCGCCACGCGCGCAACGATGCGCGTGACCTATCCCGCCGCGATCGAAGCCGGCATCACCGCGATTCAGGCGCTGCTGAAGCCCGAGCTCGCGTGCCGAGGAATCGCGCTGGCGATTCTGGCGGGCGACGCGACGTTGAAACCGTTCCTGACGGAATCGTGCGCCGCCAACGTCCTCGAGCAACTCGACGACATCCGCGCCATTGCCCAGCGCGGCCTCGCCCGTCCGATCAGCGTTCTCATTTCGCACTGCCGCGTCGCCTCGGTGGACGAGCTTCTGACGTCGCTTCGTCAGTCGTCGGCATTTCGCGAGGACGGTTTCCGCGACCGTATCGGACGAATTTGCATGCATCCGTTCTACGGCATCCCGATCCTCCTCGGCGTTCTAGGTCTCGCGTATTTGCTGGTCGGAAAAATTGGCGCGGGAACGCTCGTCGATCTCATGCAACGCCAGGTCTTCGAGCGCTTCATCAATCCGTGGACGATTCGCGGCATCGACTTCCTTGCGCCTTTTCCGCACCATCACGTCATCGCCGACGGCGTGATCACCTCGGCTTACTCCGGCCACGCCGTCAGCACCGCTGGCCGGTTCGCGCAAACGGCGCACGACCTTTTCGTCGGACCGTACGGCGTCGTGACGATGGCCATCACCTACGCCATCGCCATCGTGCTGCCGGTCGTGATCACGTTCTTCACATTCTTCGGTCTGCTGGAAGACTCCGGCTATCTGCCGCGGCTCGCGGTCATCCTCAATCGCGGCTTCCGCAAAATCGGATTGAACGGCAAGGCCGTCCTGCCAATGGTGCTCGGCCTCGGCTGCGACACGATGGCCACGCTCACCACGCGCATCCTCGACTCGAAAAAAGAAGCGGCCATCGTCACGCTCCTTCTCGCGCTCGGCGTTCCCTGCTCGGCGCAGCTCGGCGTAATCCTGGCCATGCTCGCGCCGCTCGGAATGTGGGCGACGCTGATCTGGCTCGGCGTCACGCTCTTCACGATCGTGCTGGCGGGATGGGCGGCCTCGCGCGTCATGCCGGGCGAGCCGGGCGATTTCGTGCTCGAGATTCCGCCGATGCGCGTGCCGCGGCTGTCGAACATCGCCATCAAAGTCGCCGCGCGGACGGAGTGGTACCTCAAAGAAGCAGTGCCGCTCTTCATCGTCGGCACGCTGCTGCTGTACGTGCTCGACGCCACGGGCGCGCTGAAATTCGTGCAGCACGCGCTCGGCCCGATGATCATCGGCGGACTCGGATTGCCCGCGGAGGCCACGAACGCATTCGTGATCGGCTTCCTGCGGCGCGATTACGGCGCGGCCGGCCTCTACGCGATGCAGCGCGCCGGACACCTCAACCCGAATCAGGTTGTCATCGCGCTCACCGTGATCACGCTTTTCATCCCATGCATCGCCAACCTGCTGGTGATGCTGAAAGAGCGCGGCGCGCGGATGGGATGGGCGATCGCCGGTTTCATCATCGTCTACTCGTTCGGCATCGGCGCGCTAATGAACGTCACGTTCCGCTTTTTCGGAGTGTCGTTGTGAAGGACGCCGACTATCTCGAGTGTCCGATGTGCGGCACCGATTTCGCCGGCGCCGGCTGTCACTCGTCGTGTCCGCTTTCGCGCGGATGCGAGATGACGCGTTGCCCGCGCTGCGGCTACGAATTCGTCGGCGGCGGACGGATCGCCGGATTGCTGACGAAACTGTTTCGAAGGGGGACACATGATTCACGCGGCAACGGATGAAGTGCTGGAACGTCTCTGGTACGCGGCCGAGGAAGCGCGAACGCCGGCGGCATTCACCGATCTGCGGATGGACATCAGCGACGACGAGCTGCGCGCGGCACTCGAAACGCTGATCGCCAGCGGCTGCGTCGATCACGGCGAGGGCTACAGCCTTTCGGCGTCGGGAGCGGCGCGCGCGCGCGGCATTGTCCGCCGGCATCGTCTCGCCGAGGTCCTCTTCGTCCAGGCCCTCGGCACGAACCTGCACGACGCCGAGATCTCCGCGTGCGAGATGGAGCACATGCTCTCCGAGGCGGTCGTCGATCGCGTCTGCGCATTCCTCGGACATCCGCCGGCCTGTCCGCATGGCAAGCCGGTTCCGGCCGGAGATTGTTGCCGCGTCTATTCGACGCGCGTCGAACCGCTCATTCGGCGCGTCACCGAACTGCCGGTCGGAGCGACGGCCTCGATCGCCTACATCGCGCCGAAAACGCTCTCGCGTATCGATCGCCTGGCCGCCTTCGGAATCGTTCCGGGCAGCGAGATCCAACTGGTCGCGCGCAACCCAAGCTGTGTCGTCGCCTGCGGCGCAAGCTCGATCGCAATCGACGACGAGATCGGGCGCGAGATTTACGTGCGGACGGCATAGTGGATTAGTCGATTAGTGGTTTAGTAGATCGGTGGTGTGCCCGGCCGGCGGCGTAGCCGCCGTGAGAACCGTAGCCCACGGGTTTCACCCGTGGGTCAGCGAGCGCGCATTGATTGTGAGCCCGTTTTAACGGGCGAAAGAAAGCTTTCTCTCGCCCGCCAAGGCGGGCTCACAAACATCCAACGATCTCTGGAACCCCCACGTGAACGTGGGGGCTACGGTCCTTACGCCGGCTTCGCCGACGCATGGGACTCACTTATCCACCACCTCGTGACACCCATCACACCCCCGAATGACCCCAGTCATCGCTGCCGATCCATCCCGAACCTATCGTCATTTCAGGAGGCACGTCATGACCGCGAGGAAAATCGAACGCATTCTTGTTCCTACTGACTTCAGCGAAACGGCGGACCAGGCGATGCGGTATGCGAGCGGGCTCGCTCGCGCGCTGGGCGCCAAGCTCACCATCGTTTACGCGGATCCGTTCGTGCCGCCGATCGACTTCACGGCCACGGTCGGCGCGTGGGACGAGTTCTCGTTCGTCAGTCTGCAGGCGCGCGCGCAGGATCATCTTCGCAGCGATGCGGAAGCGAACGTCGATCCCGCAGTTCCATACGACATCGCCATCCGCGTCGATCCGCCGCTGGACGGCATTCTGGCCGAGGCGCGAGCGACGGAAGCGGACCTGATCGTCATGGGAACGCATGGGCGCACCGGATTCCGGCGGCTCATCATCGGCTCCGTCACCGAGGCCGTGATGCGATACGCGAAAGTGCCGGTGATCGCGGTGCCGCCGCATGCCGCGAGCTTGTCATCGATGCGCACCATCGTCTGTCCCGTCATCGATGAAATGAGCCTCGACGCCCTCAACTTCGCGGCGCGCATTGCGCCGCCTGACGCGCGATTCATCATCCTCCGCGCCACCGTCGCGGACGACGTCGAACAAGCAGCGGACGATCTCTTCGCGCTGCGTTCCGCGATTCCGGAAGCGCTGGCCTCCCGCTGCGAGCTGAAACTCCTCGGCGACGAGCACGCCGGCGATCAGATCGAAGGGTTGGCGAAAACCGCGCACGCCGATCTCATCGTCGCTTTCGAACCAGCCGGACGTAGCACGTCCGAGGTCATTCGCGGCACGTTCGCCGCGCGGCTCGTGCAACACAGCGAATGCCCGGTGCTGACGGTCAACGAGCTGGCCGCAAGAGCCGCGGCGCGTGCAGCCGAACAGGACGCGCGCGTGCTGGTCAGCGCGAGGTGATCATGACTGCCTTCGAAGCGCATCCGACGGTGATGTGGGAGCTGACGCGCGCGTGCGATCTGCATTGCCGGAACTGCACGATCGGCGCGACCGAGTTTCGCGGCGCGAACGAGTTGTCGACGTATGAGGCGTACAAGACGATCGACCAGATCGCGGAGCTCGCGCCGCGCGAATTCATCATCACCGGCGGCGATCCGCTGGAGCGCGACGACGTCGGGCAGGTCGTCAATTACGCGCGCCGCCGCGGCCTCGATCCCGCCTTCGTCGCCAGCCCGACGTCGCAACTCACCGCCGTCGCCATCGAACGGCTGGTGCGCAACGGCCTGACGCGGATCATCTTCAGCGTCGACGGACCCACGCCCGAGGTGCATCAGTCGGTGCGCGGAGCGTTCGGGACGTTCGCGAAAACGCTGAGCGCGATCCGGATCGCCGAAACGGTCGGACTGAAGATCGAAATCAACACGCTCATCACGCGGCGCAACGTCGACGAACTGAGCGCCATCGCGGACCTCATCCGCCCGATGCGCATCGCGCACTGGAACCTCTACTTCTTCGTGCCGCTGCTCGCTTCATCGCGCGTGGAGAGCTTGAGCGCGGAACAGACGGAGAACGTCTTCGTCGCGATCGACGTCATTCGGGGACGGGAAACGTTCGCGGTGCGCGTGGTCGAAGCGCCGCACTACCGCCGCTACCGCATGCAGCGCGATCTCGACGCGCGTCTCGAGAACGTCGGTTCATGGGCCGGTTTTTCGGGATACGAAAAAAGCGACGTCGATCTGATGGCTTCCGCTGTCGAGGGAGCGCGCGGCTTCGTCTTCATCTCGCACGCCGGCGACGTTCGCGCCAGCGAGTTTCTGCTGCTGAGCGCCGGCAACCTTCGCTATCGGCCGCTCGACGCCATCTACCGCGGCAGCGATCTCTTCGTCGCGCTGCGCGATCCCAACAATCTGCAGGGCAAGTGCGGCCGCTGCGAGTTCCGCCACATCTGCGGCGGCTCGCGCGCCCGCGCCTGGACCGTCGACGGCAACGTCTTCGCCGACGATCCGCTCTGCGCCTACGAGCCCGGGTTGGCCATGCCGCTGCCGGCCGGACTCGGAACCGCCGAAGCCTAGAAAACGAGGAACGATCATGACCACGACCTTCGCAGTCCAGGAAAAGCTGATGCCGGCGACACACACCACGACGATGCGCGCGGCGGTGTTTCATGGCGTCGACGACATCCGCATCGAAGACGTTCCGCGGCCGCACGCCGGATTCGGCGAAGCCGTCATTCGCGTGACGATGACCACCATTTGCGGCACCGACGTCCACATCCTGCGTGGCGAATATCCGGTCAAGCCGGGCCTGATCATCGGCCACGAGCCGGTCGGCGTCATCGAAGAATTGGGCCTCGGCGTGACCGGCTACAACGTCGGCGATCGCGTTCTCGTCGGCGCCATCACGCCGTGCGGCCAGTGCAACGCCTGCCTCTCCGGCAAGCTCTCGCAATGCGGTCACGGCTCCGGTTACGAGGCCATCGGCGGCTGGCGCTTCGGCAACACGATCAACGGCGCGCAGGCCGAATACCTGCTCGTCCCGAATGCGCAGGCGAACCTGGCCAAGATCCCCGACAGCGTGCGCGATGAAGAAGTGGTCCTCCTGGCCGACATCGCCTCGACCGGTATCAGCGGCGCGGAATCGGGGGGCGTGAAAATCGGTGATAGCGTTGCCGTTTTCGCGCAAGGTCCGATCGGCCTCTGCGCATCGCTCGGCGCCAAGTTGATGGGCGCCTCGATGGTCATCGGAGTCGATGGCGACGACGATCGCATCGTAATGGCGCGGAAGATGGGCGTCGACGTCGTCCTCGATTACCGCATCGTCGACGTCGTCAACGAGATCAAGCGTCTCACCGGCGGCACCGGTGTCGACGTGGCCATCGAAGCCCTCGGCACACAGCCGACATTCGAGACCGCGCTGCGCGTCCTCCGCCCCGGCGGCACGCTGTCATCACTCGGCGTCTACTCCGGCAAGCTCCAGGTTCCGTACGACGCCTTCGCCGCCGGTCTCGGCGATCACCGCATCGTCACGACGCTCTGCCCCGGCGGCAAGGAACGGATGCGCCGCCTCATCGAGATGGTGCGCCGCGGCAAGCTCGATCTTCGCCCGCTCCTGACGCACCGATTCCAACTCGCCGACATCAACGAGGCCTACCAACTCTTCGCCGAACGGCGCGATGGCGTGATGAAGGTGGCGATTACGCCTTGAAGGAGGACGCAATGGAACCTCTTGAAATCAAACGGATTCTCGTCCCCACCGATCTCAGTCCGCAGGCGATCGTTTCGCTGCAGTACGCGCGATCGTTCGCGGAGCGGTTTTCGTCGGCGCTGACGTTGCTGAACGTCGATCCGATCACGTTCCCACTGGCGGAGGCCGGCACGGACATCCAGATTTACGTTGCCACCCGGCCCGATCATCTTGCCGCGCTGCAGGACGAAGTCCGCGCCTATGCCGACGCCGCGTTGCAGGGATTTCCATACACGATCGCAACGGTCATCGGCGATCCTGCGCCGGCCATCATTCGCGAGGAAGAAGAAGTGAACGCCGATCTGGTGATCATGGCCACGCACGGTTTGCGCGGATGGCGGCGGCTGATCCTCGGCTCGGTGACCGAAAACGTGATCCGCCGCGGCAACTGTCCCGTTCTGAGCGTGAACCGGAATGAAAGCCGCCTCCGCACATCGGACCCGATCCGCAAGATTCTCTGCCCGATCAACTTCAGCGACGTGGCCCGCGCCTCGCTCGAATACGCATCGCAACTCGCGGCGGCGTTCGACTGCGAACTGGACATCATCCACGTCGCCGAAGAGGGCGCGAGTGCGCTGCTGACCACGACGAACGAAAACATTCGCGGCTGGATCGACCCGGCCATTCAGAATCGCTGCACGTTCCGCCAGATCGTCCTCCGCGGCGGCGCCGCCGAACGCGTCCTCGATTGCGCCGAAGACCTCGGCGCGGATCTCATCGTCATCGGCGCGCAGCACAAACGTTTCCGCGACGAGACGATCATCGGCACGACGACAGAACGCCTGGTCCGCTTCGCCCGCGTCCCGGTGCTCACCGTCCCGCGCCGCGTAGTCTCGCATGAGGTGCATCCCAGAGAAGAGATGCTCGCGGGGGTTGTGGGATAGCGCAGCTTTTTTGGCCCGAGATGGGCGCACTTTGTAACGATGCGGTCATTCATTGCACAATGAAGTAACGCAGGAGGTCCGCAATGGATAACACGGGTCGTCTCATCGCGATCGTGCTGCTCGCCTCATTTGCCATCGAGCGCGTCGTGGCTACTGTCGCTTTCTTCATGCCCGGTGACGCTCTGGCCTCCCCGGAGAAGAAGAACAAAATGACGCTCTTCGGTGTCTCGGCGATTCTGGGCATCGTCGTCGTCTGGCTGACCGGAATCCGGATCCTGACGGTGATGAATTTCAAGGCCGATCCCCGTCTCGACGGTCTTCTGACCTGGATGATCCTGGTCGGCGGTGCCGATAAGCTCGGCCAACTGCTGGGCGGTGCGAAAGGCGGAGGAGGAAGCCCATCCCCGGCGAAGGAGGTGCCGCCGATCAAGATCATCGTCGACAAGGACGACCATGTGATCGTGAACGGTTTGCCGCCCGGACGCTGATGCGCACGATCACCATCAATCTCGAAGATTTCCTCGATGAGACCAGGCGTCGCGAGCGCAAGGCTGGCGGGGTGATCGTAGGAATCGTCGCGGTGGTCGTCGCCGCGATCGTGGCGCGGCCGGCCGAGAAAAGGACACCTCCGGTCGCGCAGACCGTTCCAGTCGCCGCTACTACGACCGTTTCCGTCTCGTCCGCTCCCGCTCCTTTGGTTCCCACGACGACGTCAGCACCGGCGCCGGTGCCGCCCTCTTCTCCGCCGCCGCTTGCCCCCGCGCGCGCGGCGGCGGCGCCGCAAGCGCTGCGGTTCGAGCCGTTGACAGCCGGTGGCTCCTCGGCCGCGCAACTTCTGGCTGTCCGCAACGCGGGCGAGCAACCGCTCGTCCTGCGCAAGGTGACGTCGAACGGCACCGCGTTTCGTATGACCAACGGCTGCGGCGGCGGTGTGCTGGAGCGCGGCGCGTCATGCAGCGTCGCCGTCGTCTTCTCGCCGCCGCGGGCCGGCGAACATATCGGGAGCGTCACGGTGGCGACGAGCAGCGGGACGCTCAACATCCCGTTGCGCGGTGTGGCGCGTCCCGTGCCGCCGATCGAGCTGGCGCCGCTCGATTTCGGTCGCCAGCGGATCGGCGAGAAAGTTGCGCCGCTGCGTGTGCGTTTCGCCAACAGCGGCTCGTCACCGCTCTCCATCGGCGACGTAACGATTGCCGGACAATCGTTCAGCATCGCCTCGAACCGTTGCGAAGGCGACGTTCCGCCGGGCGGAGAATGCGACGTGCTCGTCTCCTTTATCCCTCGAGATGGTCAGGCGGAAGGAGAGATCAAGCTCGCCAGCGAAGGACACCTCGTGGCGCGCGCCGCGATCAGCGGAACGGGATTCGAGTCGCGGCCGCCGGTTCACCTCGACATCACGCCGCGCGAGCTTCACTTCCTGGTTGGCGTGACGCCACCACAACGGATCACCATCACCAATCCGAGCGCCGAGGGGATCAAGATCTACTCAGTTCGCGTCGTTGGTGGCGGCCGGAACTTCAAAGTGTCCGCGGAGAAATGCATCGGAACGACGCTGCAGCCCCATGGCGGCTCGTGTGTGGTCGTCGTAGGCGCGGCGGTCAGCTTCCGCGGCGTCGAATCGTTCCAGATCATCATCGACCATAGCGGATCGGACCGGCCGGACACCGTCGGCGCGTCCGCCGCCACGCGTTAATCACGAAGCGTTGTTGCGGTCACGCCGTCGTGTGCGGGCGATCACCTGCCGGTGAACGAGCGAAGCGCCACCTTGTTTGAGGATGCTCGAACGAGAGAACCGCCTGCCGTCGAAGGAAACGTGGATCGCAATCGCGTCGATCATCGGAATCGGGGTCTACCTCATCGCCCGATTTGTCTTGCACGCGCGCTTCGGCGACTGGATCCTCATCGCCGTACTAATCGCCGGCGTTCCGCTTCTGTTCGATCTCCTGAAGAAGCTGGCGGCGTTCGAAGTCGGATCGGACGCACTGGCCGGCATCTCCATCATCACCTCGGCGATCCTCGGCGAATATCTGGCGGGCGCGATCATCGTGCTCATGCTGTCCGGCGGGACGGCGCTCGAGTTGTATGCGACGCGGCGGGCGTCGGCGGTGTTGTCGGCGCTGGCGAAGCGGGTGCCGAGCAGTGCGCACCGGCTGACGGATGCGGGAATCGTCGACGTGGTGATGGAGGACGTCCGGATCGACGATCGCCTCGTTGTTCTGCCGCATGAGATCTGCCCGGTCGATGGCGTGGTCGTCGAAGGACGCGGGACGATGGATGAGTCGTACCTCACCGGCGAGCCGTTCCAGATCGCCAAGGCGCCGGGATCGGAAGTGCTTTCCGGCGCGGTCAACGGCGAGGCCGCGATGACGATCGTGGTCGCGAAACTGCCGGTCGATTCGCGCTACGCGAAGATCGTGCAAGTCATGGAGCAGGCCGAGGCGGAGAGACCGCGGCTGCGGCGAATCGCCGACCGCCTGGGCGGCTGGTACACGCTTCTCGCGCTGGCCATCGCCGTGGCGGGATGGATCGTCGGCGGCGAGCCGCGGCGATTTCTGGCGGTGCTCGTCATCGCCACGCCGTGTCCGTTGCTGCTTGCGATTCCGGTTGCGATCATCGGCGCGATCTCGCTCGCGGCGACGCGCGGAATCATCATCAAGAATCCGGCCATGCTCGAGCAGATCGATCGCTGCCGGACGATCATCTTCGACAAGACCGGGACGCTGACTTACGGCAAACCGTCGCTGACCGAGGTCCACTGCGCGCCGGGCGTGACGCGTGAGCTCGCGCTTCGGTTAGCCGTGAGCCTGGAGCAATACTCGCGGCATCCGCTGGCGACGAGCATTCTCGAAGCGGCGCGTACTGAAGGCGTGACCGCCGCGGACGTCGCCGACATCAGCGAACGGCCGGGCGAAGGACTGCGCGGCCACATCGGCGGCGACATCGTCGAAATCACCGGCCGGAAAAACATCACGCCGCGGATCGCATCGCTACTTCCGCCGCCTGCGGCCGGCATGGAATGCATCATCCTGCGCAACGGCGAATACGCGGCCACGTTGCGATTTCAGGACGTGCCGCGCGAGGAAAGCCGCTCGTTCGTGCATCACCTTCTCCCGCACCATCAGGTCGGCCGCGTGATGCTGTTGTCCGGCGATCGCGATGCCGAGGTGCAGCATCTGGCCGGGCTGGTCGGCATCGAGAACGTGAGATCGGGCGCGAGTCCCGAGGAGAAGCTGGACATCGTTCGCGCCGAGGCCGCGAAAGGACCGACGCTCTTCCTCGGCGACGGCATCAACGACGCGCCCGCGATGGAGGCCGCAACGGTCGGCGTCGCCTTCGGCCAAAACAGCGACATCACCGCGGAAGCAGCCGATGCCGTAATCCTCGATCCGTCGCTGGCCTCCGTCGACGAGTTGATTCACATCGGCCGCCGCATGCGCCGCATCGCCCTGCAGAGCGCCGTCGGAGGCATGACCCTGAGCATGATCGGCATGCTCGCCGCGGCCGCCGGCTGGCTCGCCCCCGTTCCCGGCGCGATCGCGCAGGAAGTCATCGACGTCCTGGCCGTCCTCAACGCGCTTCGCGTCGCTGCCGCACGGCGTGAGTTGAACGATTTGAATGGGTGATCTTCGAGATCCCGCGACGTCGATGCCTGCCGAAAACGCTGCACATTTCGCGAAGCTTTGGAGTGCGGTGGCGAATAGCCACCGCTTTGGGAGGGCGGTGGACGGTGACTGAGAGACGGCCGCGATTGAATCCCTGACTCGCCGCGAACAGCTGCGGTGCGCGCTTCTCTTCGCAGACTGCTAGCAAGTCACAATTCCCCCTCCCTCCCAAAGCGGTGGCTCGGCCGCCACCGCACTCCAAAGCTTCGCGAAATAGGACGCGATCGCGGCATGCATCGAATGCTGTGTGACCCGCTACGCGCGCGCCTGCGCGACATGCCGCAGCGAGTCGTACGACGCGTTCACGCCCTGGCTGAGCAGCCGGAGGACGCTGAACCAGATTGCCGGACTTTCATCCAGCACGCGAAGGAACGACTCGCGTTCGATGAAGCCGAGGTCGCAGGGTGTGATCGTGCGTGCGGTTGCGTCATTCGGGCGGAGAGCGACGACTGATTCGAGTCCGAGGATGTCGCCGGCCGAGGTTGTGCGCATGCGTTTCAAATCGCCGTTGCGGGCGCGCATCAGCAATTCGACGGTGCCGGAGTGGATGAGGTAGATGCCGCGGGGAAGATCGCCTTCGTTGAAGAGAATGGTGCCTGCCGGCCGATGCTGCAGCATCTCACGCTCGGTCAGGTACGCATCCGCAGACGGGCGCCGAGTGGCGAGTTCGGTAATCACAGGTCACCTCGGCATGCACAGTAGGCGGTGCACCCGAAGTGACGCTGTGATGAGTGCTACGCGAAACGGTGACTCAGATCGTCACCAGCGCTTCGAGCGCCGCCGTCTGCACGAACATGCTCGAGCCTTTGACTTCGATCATCTTGCGGCGCTTGAATTCGCTGAGCAGGCGCGTGATCGTTTCGCGCGTGGTGCCGATCATCTGCGCAATCTCTTCGTGCGTCAGCAGAACCTTCAACCGCGTTCCCTTCGCCGTTTCGTCGCCATTGCGCGCGCACCAGTCGAGGAAGAGGCGGGCCAGTTTTTCGGTCGTGCTCTGGGAAAGTCCGAGGCTGCGGATCTCGCGCTGCGCGGAGTGATACTTCTCGCTCAGTTGCTGCGCGGTGTGCATGCAAGCCTCGGGATGCGCGTTGAGGAATCCAACGAAATCTTCGCGGCGGATGAAGTTGATCTGCGACGGCTCCAGCGTCTCCGCAGAAACCTCGAATGCCGTCGCCAGGATCGTGCCGCTGAGTCCGAGCACCTCGCCCGCTTCCGCGATCTTGACGATGAGCGTCTTCCCCTCGGAGGACGACGTGGTCAGCTTCACGCGTCCGCTGCAGACGATGAACACGCCGCGCGGCTGTTCCCCTTCGACGAAGAGCACGGATCCTTTCGGATAAACGGCCGTGAACTTGATCGTGTCGAGCGCCTTCACTGCCGGCGCGGCCATGTTGCAGAACTGGCGCTCCGCGCGGAACGTGCAGCTCGAGCAGTTGTTTTGAGTGTCGACGTTGTAAGGGGTTTTCATCGTTTCCTCCAGGCCGGCGAGATCGTCACGCCGCGTTGTGCGCACTATCACTTCGAACTGTGATTCGCGCCCCACCCCGCGGGGTGGGACGGCAAACACGCCGAGGTAGGGATCTCTGGATAGCAGTGACAGTCACTGCACCTTGCCAAAGCACAGACAGGAGTGTTTGTGCCACACAATCCTGTCGGATTTCTCCTCTGTGGTATCGGCGCAGCCGGTGTGGCACAGACACTCCTGTCTGTGCTGCTGATGCTCGGGACGACTGAGAAGTTTTAGCGCCCGCGTGACCGTCGTCACCAGCCGTCGTGATGACGTGTACGGGCGCATTCGCGACCGCGCCCTAACCTGAGCCGCATGATGACGGGAGCGGCTTCGGCGCGACGATTCCAGCGGCTACGCTGGATCGCCTTCGGCGTGCCGGCCGTTTTCCTGACCGCGTTTCACGGAGCGCTGCTGGCGCATCGCGTCGCGGATGCATCGATTGCGCGGCCGATGGTGCTCGGGCGGTGGGCGTTCGCGATCGCCTTGATAGCGGCTGCGTTCTTCGCGCGGCGATTGTTCTCAGGCCGCCGCGTCTTCATCACATTCTGGCTGCTCGTCGCGGTTCTGCATCTGGCCGTTCCGGCCGCGGACCGCGTTTTCGATGCGCGCGAAAACATCGCACTGCTCGTCGCCGTGCTGCCTACGCTCATCATCGTCGGCGCGGCAGCGGCGACGTCCGCGAGTGCGCGCTGGCCATCGTCAACATTACTTGCCGATATCTCCATCGGATTCCTGCCGCGGAGGCTCGATCCGTTTCGTTCCGATCGCGCTCCTCCTTCCTTCTGAGTGCTGCTCACCTCCGCACCCACGAATGAAAAAGGAAGGATTTTCAATCATGAGCTCGATCCACGATTTTCTGCTGCACCTGCCGATTGCGACCACGGTTCTCTCGGCCGTTTTCGCCACGCTGCTTTTCACCCGTTATCGCCGCAACGGCGGCGGGCCGCACCTTCTGTGGTGGGGCATCGGAATGGTTACCTACGGCATTGGCACGACCACCGAGGGGTTCACGACGCTGTTCGGATGGAACCCGATCGTCTTCAAGTCGTGGTACGTCGCCGGCGCGTTTCTCGGCGGCTATCCGCTTGCGCAAGGCTCCATCTACTTGCTGATGAATCGCAAGTTCGCGCGGTGGTCGGCGTGGATTGCCTGCTCGGTCATCGCCATCGGCGCGATCCTCGTTTTCCTCTCGCCGCTGAACGTCGCCGTTGCTGAACCGCACCGGCTGTCGGGAAGCGTGCTGCAATGGCAGTGGCTGCGCGCTATCAGTCCGTTGCTGAATCTCTATTCGGTAACGTTCCTGGTCGGCGGCGCGGCGGTATCCGCGATCCGCTATCGCCGGAATCCGGCGGCCTCGCACCGCTATGCGGGCAACATCGCCATCGCCGCCGGCGGACTTCTCCCGGCATTCGGCGGAATGATGACGCGATTCGGAGTCGTGGAGGCGTTGTACGTCACCGAACTGGCCGGCCTCCTGCTGATCTTCACCGGCTATCGCTGGTGCGTCGGCCAGCCCGCGCGACTCAACGTTCTTCACCGCAAGCCGCTCGCTGCCGCGGCGATGCTGCTCCTTCTCCTTCCGCTGACCGCGAAAGGCGATGACACGCCGGCGAAAACTCCCGACGCGGCCAAACCTGCCACGGCCGATACGCCCAAGACGGAGACGCCGATGCCGTCGTTCTTCGCGGAGACCACCGTCACCGCCACCGGCTCGAAGCGCGACGTCTTCGAGATCGCTACGCCGGTCACCGTCATCCGCGAAGAGACGATCGAGCAGAAGTCGCCGCAGAACGCCGCGGAGCTGCTGCGCGAGCAGCCGGGCGTCGACATCAACGGTGTCGGCCCCAATCAGGGACGGCCGGTCATCCGCGGCCAGCGCGGCCTGCGCGTGCTGTTCCTCGAAAATGGCCTTCGTCTCAACAATCCGCGCCGCCAGACCGACTTCGGCGAAGTCACCGGCCTGGTCGATCTCAACAGCGTCGCTACGATCGAAGTCGTGCGCGGACCGGCATCCGTTCTTTACGGCACCGATGCCATCGGCGGCGTGCTGAACCTGGTGAGCAAGGAGCCGTCGTTCCCCGCCAATACGAATTTCACCGGCTTCGTGGAAGGGCGCTACTCGAACACAGGCAGCCTCGCCAGCGGCAGCGCCGGCTTCAACGGGCGCATCGGCGCGTTGACGATGCAGCTCGGCGGAACGAAACGGCAAGTCGATGATTACGACGTTCCGTCCGGCACCTTCGGCGCGATTCGACTGCAGAACAGCGCCACCGTTCTCGATTCCGGCGTAAAGGATTCGACCGTTTGGGGAAATCTGTCGTATGCCGCCAGCGATCGCGACAAGATCGGCTTCCGTTTCAATCGTTATCGCGCCGGTCAGGCCGGATTCGGCTATGTGCCGGCAAATCTCTATGGCGTCACCGAAGATGCGAAGATCCGCATCACGTATCCGAGCCAGGATTTCGATCGTTACATGTTGTCGTATTTCGGTTCGCCACTGAACTGGGTTTGGGCTGATTCCGTCAATATTCAGGCTTATTACCAGCGCAATGCGCGCCAACTCGCCAATGACATCGACATCGATATCGGTCCGGTCGGTCCGGGATTTCCGCATTCCACAGTGCACGCCGATACGCTCAATCACTCCGACGTACGCACGATCGGCTTCCGGTCTGATGCGATAAAAATCTTCGGCAGCGGCCGCCACATCGTCACGTACGGAATGGAAGGAGCGCGCGATCACAGCGACAACACGGACTCGTCGATCACGACGACGACCATCCGCACGCCGCACGGCAATTTCGTCGACGTTTCTCCCGATACGCTCGCGAATGCGCCGAACGCCACAAACCTGAGTTATGGCGTCTTCGCACAGGACGAATACTCACTGACGACGAAGTTGCGTATGACCGCCGGTCTGCGCTACCACAATGTAAAAACGGACGCGATCGCCACTCCCGGCTGGAATGTATCCGGACTCGGATTTTCCGACCGCAATGTCGTCGGCGCGCTGCAGACGACCTACCAGATCACCGATTACATGAATCTGCTGGCGTCCTACGGCCGCGGCTTCCGTGCGCCGAATATCATCGAGCGTCTCTTCAATGGGCCGACGCCGGAGGGCAGCGGCTATCAGTTGCTGAATCCCGCCCTGAAGTCCGAGACGAGCAACAATTTCGACCTCGGCGTGAAATACCGCCGCTGGGACGCGTTCATGGAAGCGGTCGCATTCCGCAATGACATCAGCGGCGGCATCATTCAAGCCTATCTGTCGCCGAGCGAAATTGCACAACTCGATCCCGCCACACAGGCTGCTATCAAGGCCAGCGGCGCGCAATTCACTGTACAGGACCGCAATACGGAACGCCTTCGTTATCAAGGCGTCGAGCTGGCCCTCGGATGGCACTCGCACCGCGGCATTACAGTCGGCGGCAATTACACGTGGATCGACGGCAACCGCATCGATTCGATCAATCCGCCGACCGGCGACAGTTACTCGAACAAGATTTACGCCTATGCGCGCTATGAGCCGCAGACCGCGCGCTATTGGGCCGAATATCACGTCCGCCACAATGGCGCCGCGGACGCCAATATCGCTCCGAACGAACCCATCCCGCCGGTCGGCCGCACGCTTCCGTCATTCACCGTGCACGGCGCCGGAGTAGGAGTGCGGCTCTTCGAAACGGCCGGCGTCTCCAATGAAGTCTCGCTCTGGGCCGAAAACCTGACCAACCAGCTCTACGCCGAATTCTCCAACGCCACCTTCTTCCGCCCCGAGCCGGGACGGACGCTGAAGGTCAGCTACCGCGTGAAGTTCTGAAATGTGGGTGCGGGCGTCCTCTAGAACGAGGACGCCCGCACAACCCGCGGCATATTTCGCGAAGCTTTGGAGTGCGGTGGCGATCGAGCCGCCGCTTTGGGAGTGAGGGGGACGGTGATACTCGCGCGGACTTCGCAAGCATCACACGCTGCGTGACGTCACGATTCCACCACCCTCCCAAAGCGGTAGCTTCGCCACCGCACTCCAAAGTGCTTCGCACGAAACGGAACGAAGGTTGCTTACGCCATTGCCGCGGCGCGCGAACCGTGCGGGCGGCGCTTCCAGGCGATGTACGGGCGGGCGAGCTGGCGCAGCGCGCTGTTCTTGAGCGCGTAGAGATCGCTGGCCACGTTCGGCGAGACCAGGCCGGCCGTCTCTTCCGGCTGCACGACCAATGAGACCTCGATCGGCAGGATGCCCACCGGCAGGCCGGCGCGGCGGCAGGTCTGATGGAGATGCGTGAAGATCTCCTTCATTGCATCGGGATCAGGTGGGGGAACGTTTTCCATCTCGCTGCCGACGGTCGGACGGAAGATGCAGACCGTCGGAAACGCGCCGGCGTTCACGATGCGCTCGATGCCGCGCTTGGTCGCTTCGACCGGCTCCACGCCGGCGATGATCTCGCCCGACACGCGTCCGCGTCCCAGCTTCCGCGCGGTGTACTCCATCGCCTCGAAGAACGCGTGCTGTCCGACCGTCTTCGCTTTGCCGGGGCAAAGGCGCGCAAAGACTTCGGCATCCTCGAATTCGTAGCAGAACGAAAAGTGATCCGTTCCCGTTTCGATGAGATCGTCGTATTCGTAGAAGTTGTGCCGAGGAACGGGAACGGCCTGCACGCCGATGAAGCCGCCGACGTGCGTGCGCACCGCGCGCACGAACGGCTGCGCCTGACGCAGTCCGTGAATGACCTCGCGGTCTGCCTTGTCCTCGTAGTGATAACCGGTATTGAAGTGCGTGAAGATGCAGTTCGATTCATCGCGCGCGGCCAGCGCCACTTCGACGACGTCCGTAATCCGCTTCCGCGACTCTTCCGCGGCGCCGACGTTCTTCCCGGTCGTGCAGAACTTGCAGGCCAGAGACGGTGACCAACTCCAGTACAAACAGCGATTGGAAATGTAGATGCCGAGGTAGTTGCCCTGGAGGACGCCGACACGGCTCATCGGAACGTCGGCGCTCGTGTTGCGCGAATACCAGGCCGGCTCGGGCGGAATCGTGACGTCGTAATCAGAGCCATCGCGGCTGTCGTTCACGAAATAGTGCCCAGCCGAGTTCTCGAGGGTGAAAGGCGAGCGGGCGGCGAACGACTCGACCACCGGCACATTCACCCAGATCGGTTTCGGCGATGCCGGGATCACGATTTCCAGTCCGGAGCCGAGTCCCGCGCGCGTGCGGCTGATGCGGCGCCCGTCTTCCTCGGTATGGCACGTCGCGCCGATGAGCATCCCGCGGCAGAAAAGTTCGATCTCGAGCTCTACGGGTTTCAGCATTCGCCGATTAAAGGCGCGCGCGAATCGACGTCCCATGACTTCCGTCACACGAGCGTGTGATGAACATGGGCGGGGCGTATCCCGAAAGGGGTTTAACCGGGAAATGTTGAATGTTCAATGTTGAATGTTGAATGTTGAATGAAAGACGGAGCGCTCGATGACTCCGACGTGCATTCAACATTGAACATTCAACATTTGACATTCAACATTGAGCCTTTCCGATCCGTCTGCGCCGCCGTCGATCCACGCGCTAATGATGGCCGAGCCTTGGGCAACCAACGCCGTCGGCCGTGCCGACTGTGACCCACGACACACCCTCCTGTGAGCACCCCCACGGCTCCAATCGAGCCGCGAGACGATCCTGTCGATGGGAGGTTGCCCATGTCCCGCATATTGCCGAAACAGGAAGCCGTTCCGCGCACCGAGATGATTGCTCTGCTCCGCTCCGAGCTGGTCAAGCTGACCGACGAGGAAAACTCGATCTGCAAAGTCGCCGCGGAGCGCGGCATCTTCTGCAAAGGATTTCATCGCAACAGCGACGGCGGTCTGCGACGCTGCTACTCCTGGCTCGACAAGCGCCGTCCCGGCATGTCGCGCGATGAGCTCGAAGACCTCGCCAACAGTTGGCAGCTCGCGCGGCAGATCGTCGATGACCTTCCGCTCGCGTGTGACGTGCAGCAGAAGGAGCACGACTCCTGCCGCGGATGGGACGACTTCTCCAACGAAGATCTCTCGAAGTTTTTCAACGAACTGACCGGACGTTCTCTCATCGTCGCCTGAACACAAACCATGACCATCGCCGAACTGGAAGTCGCGTATCCCGTCCACCTCGAAGCTGACGTCGTCCTGCGCAACGGCCGCACGCTGCGCATCCGTCCCGTGCGCATCGACGACCGCGAGCGGCTGCGCGCATTCTTCATGACGCTCTCGCCCGAAACGCTGCACGCGCGCTTCTTCGCCATGTGCACGCCCGATCAGGCGCTGATTTACGCGCCGGCGGCGGTCGACTACGTCCACGAATTCGGCGTAGTCGGTGAAGTTGGCGACCGCATCGTCGCCGTCGCGCACTACTTCGCCTCGCCGCGCCATCCGAGCGTCGCCGAGGTCGCGTTTGCGATCGCCGACGACCAGCAGGGATGCGGGATCGGAACGCTGCTCCTCGAAAAACTCGCCGCGGCGGGGCGCATGAACCACATCGAGCGCTTCGAAGCCGAGCTCCTTGCGGAAAACGCGAGGATGCTGGACGTGTTCCTCTCCTCCGGCTTCGACGTCCTGCGCCGAACCGATGAAGGGACGATTCACGTCTCCTTCGCCATCGGTGCGACGCCGACTTCGCGGTCGCACACCGCGAGTCGCGCGCAGCACGCCGCGTACGAGTCGATGAAGCCGATCTTCGCGCCGCACTCCATCGCCGTGATCGGTGCGGGACGCCGTCCGGGGCAGCTCGGCCACGAGATCGTCTCCAACCTGCGCCACTCCGGATTCACGGGCGAACTGTTCGTCGTCAATCCGAACGCGGCGGAGATCGAAGGCGTGATCGCCTATCCGTCGCTGAGCGAAATCCCCGCCGCGGTCGATCTGGCAATCGTCGTCGTTCCGGCCGCCGAGGTCGAAAACGTCATCGACGACTGCGTCGCCAAAGGTGTGCGTGGAGCCGTCGTCATCACCGCCGGCTTCGGCGAAACCGGCCAGGCCGGACGCGACGCCGAACGGCGCCTGCTCGACAAAGTGCGCGCCGCGGGCATGCGCATGGTCGGGCCGAACTGTATGGGCGTCATCAACACCGACCCCTCGGTTCGCATGCACGGAACGTTTTCCGCGACTTACCCGCCGGCCGGCAACGTGGCCATGTCCAGCCAGAGCGGCGCCCTCGGCGTGGCCATTCTCGATTACGCGCGCTCGCTCAACATCGGCTTCTCGACCTTCCTCTCCGTCGGCAACAAGGCCGACGTTTCCGGCAACGACCTCATTCAATATTGGGCCGAGGACAAGCGCACCGACGTCATCCTGCTGTACCTGGAGAGCTTCGGAAATCCGCGCAAGTTCGCCGAGATCGCGCGCCGCGTCGGCAAGTCGAAGCCGATCGTGCTCGTGAAAGCGGGCCGCTCCGCCTCGGGTGCGCGCGCGGCCGCGTCGCACACCGGCGCGCTGGCGTCGAGCGACGTCATCGTCGCCGATCTGCTCCGCCAGGCCGGCGTGATCCGCACCGACACGCTTGAAGAGCTGTTCGACGTCGCCTCGCTGCTCGCCAATCAGCCACTCCCTCGCGGACGTCGCGTCGCCATTCTCACGAATGCGGGCGGTCCCGGCATCCTCGCCGCCGACGCCTGCGAAGCGCATGGACTGACGCTCGCGCCGCTCGGCGACGCCACCGTCGAGCGCCTGCGCTCGTTCCTGCCGGCCGCGGCAAGCGTTGGCAATCCGGTGGACATGATCGCCTCGGCATCGCCCGAGCACTACCGCCGCTCGCTCGAAGCGCTCATCGACGACGACTCGATCGACGACGTGCTCGTCATCTACATTCCTGTCCAACCGACCGACGCACCCGAGGTAGCTGGCGCGATCCGCGACATCGCCACGCGCGCCGCGGGTAAAACGATTCTGGCCACCTTCATGAGCGCGAACGGCGTCCCCGAGCCGCTCGCGCCGGTGCCGTCGTTCGCCTTCCCGGAACGCGCCGTCGGCGCATTGGCGCGCGCCGCGAATTACGCCGAGTGGCGCCGCCGTCCCGAAAAGGAAAGCGCGCCGCTGAGCATCGATGAAAGTGCGCTGCGCAATGTCGTCGAGAACGCACTCGAACGCGGCGGCGGCTGGCTCGATCCGGTCGAAGTCAATCGCCTCCTGAATGCCACCGGCATCAAGACGCCGGGCGGCGTGATTGCCGCCGACGCCGGCGAAGCCTTCGAAGCCGCCATGTGCATCGGCCAGCCGGTCGCGCTCAAAGCGATCGGCCCGAACCTGCTTCACAAGAGCGATCGCGGCGGCGTCCGCCTCAATCTCCAAACCGAATGCGACGCCCGCGACGCCTTCGTTGAAATGAAAACCCGCCTCGGCGGCGACATGACCGCCGCCTACGTGCAACCGATGATCCCCGCCGGCGTGGAAGTGATGCTCGGCGCCACCGACGACCCCACCTTCGGCCACGTCCTCGCCTTCGGCGCCGGCGGCACCCTCGTAGAGCTTCTTGCGGACGTCGCCTTCCGCATCCACCCGCTCACGGAAACCGACGCCGACGACATCATTCAACAAACGCGCGTCGCCAAACTCCTGACCGGCCTCCGCGGCGCCGCCCCGAGCGATGTGCCCGCGTTGCGCGAAGCGATCCTGCGCCTCTCGACACTGATCACGATCTGCCCCGAAATCCGCGATCTCGACATCAACCCGCTGAAGGTTATGGAGCACGGCGCCATCGCCCTCGACGCGCGGATTCGCGTGGAGCGAATCGTTCCGGCGCCACCGTCGCGGCGCATTGCATATTGAGAGACCGTATCCGCAGATTACGCAGATGTCCGCAGATTGAATCTCTTTCATCTGCGGAAATCTGCGGATGGCCATTCAGCCATCGGGATGAATCGTGACGACTTTGGTGGCTCTCGCCCGATGAATCGACCGGGACGGCTTCTCCGTCGTGATCAGTTCGGCCGCGCCGACGGATGCCGCGGCTGCGACGTGGAGAGCGTCCAACGCCTCGACGCCGTTCGTTGATGCCTCGCGCATCGCGATGCTGGTAACGTCATCAAGGTTCGTTGCCCAATGGGTCACCGTCGAGAAGAAAGCATCATAGAAGGCTGATTCAGCGTCTCGCTTGTTGAAGACAGCTTGCGGAAGAACCTCCAGCTGCAAGAAGACGCTTGCGGCAAATTCTCTGTCCGGGTCGTCGAGGATCTCCATCGCCCGAGCCGCCTGAACGTTGCCGCCTCGCGCCGCCGCGATCAGAACGCCAGCATCCACGAAAGTCCGCTTCACGAGACTTCTCGCCAACCGCCCCGGCGAAGGGCCACTTCGGTCTCGATCTCATCCCAACCCAAAGGAGCGATTCCCGACTTGGCGATCTCCGCCCGAAGCTCGCGCAGGCGGCGGCCGAGCCGAGTCTTAGCCTCGGCATCGGTTTGAATCGTCACGTGAACCTCAGCGTTCTCCGGCAAATCCACCGACTCTTTGAGCTTCAGGACACCGTTTTCGTAGACCGCGTCCACGTCGATCGTCATCGCATTCGACCTCGGCCCCATCTTATCGTTTTCCCTCTGCGTTCTATCTGCGCAATCTGTGGATGAAGCTTTTCATCAGCCGGCCGGCCACGCCATCGCCTCAGCGAACCCCGGCAGCGCCGCTGACAACTCCTCAATGTGCGCGCTGGCGATGCCATCCAGCTCCCGCGCGAGCACGCCACTGACGGTCGTCTCCTGCTGATCCGCCCGATACTCCAGCATGTCGATGTGATGCCGCGGCAGCCGGACGCGCAACTCCGCGCACCGGATCGCCTGCGGCAGGACGCCGTCCGCATCATCCCCGAGCGCCTCTTCGATCACATGCAGCGGCCAGACCTCCAACGCCTTCGCCATCATCTCCGCCCGCAGAAATCACCTCCCGACCGGCGTCGTCCACAGCTCGACCTCCCCCTCGCTCTCGCCTCCGGACTGACCGATGCCTACATCAGCAACATGGAGAATGGGTTCGCTGTGCCGAGCCTCACGACCGTCCTTCGTATCGCTGTGGCGCTCGATTGCAAGGTGACGGCGCTGGTATCGGTATTCGACAAAGCCGACCTACCGTCGATGCTGCCGAAGTAACCCTGCCGCCAGAAGGCGGCATGGGGAGATCCGAGGCCATCGAGGAACGATTAAAATCGGGCGGCAGCGCGCCATTGCTTGGTCGTCAGGGCTCTGGGCGCAGTCGCTCCAAGTTCCATGATGAATCGACTTGCAGCGGTTCGAGCTATGGAAATACCGCCTTCAAAGCCACGACTGGTAACATCAACACCTGCCGACAACGCATCGCCCCAAGCCATCGTTAGTGAAGAACTGATCACGAGACTCTGTGTCGCGCGAGTGATTGCAACGTAGAAGAGCCGTCGCTGCTCTTCCATCTGCGCATCCTGTTCCGCCTGCGGCGCGTCGGGATCGATCTTAGGAAGTAACCCAGCCGTACATCCTGCTAACACGACGACGGCGGCTGTGAGACCTTTCGATTTGTGTAAGCTCATCACGCGAATGATGTCGCTGTCGGAGCCCGGCAGTTCCGGCTGGGTGATCGCTTCGCGCAATGCGTCGAGAAGTTCTGCGGGATCACTGTTTTCGACTGCAAGATTCTCTGCGATCAGGCGGATATCTTTCGACGCTTCGTTTTCGGCAGTCCAAAGTGCACGAACAAGGTCCACACCAGTCAGATCGCGAATCTCCTTCAGGCGGTGCTGGAGGACGTTCCATCTTTCCACGAGCGCGCCGCTGTATGGAAGCCGCTCGCTACCGGAAGCTACCGCGGAGAGAACATCAGAAGGCTCTCTGCGAGATTGCTCGGCAGCCTGCCGAAGGCGCCGGTATCCGCCTCGCCTTGCATCTGTTCCGCCGAGACCTAACCAGGCCCGCAGCGCCGTCCGATCATCTGGGGTGACGAGTAGATTCAGCAGCGTATAGCCCTCCGCCGCGACATCGGCCTCGAGTTGATCTTCGAGGAAGTAGCTCAGCGAATTGCGGCCTAGCCGAATGAGCGTGTCGCGGATTCGATTTCCAATCACACGACGCGGCGTCAGCACGAGCGCTTGCCCGGGTGGCAAGTTTGGATGTCGCGTCAGATAGCTGTCAATGAAAGCAGCGATGGCTGAGACCTCTTCTTCCAGAGTTCGATGCTGCACGATGAACAAGTCCGCGGGCGGTCGGTTCGGATCGGGGCGAAGTGGCACCTGACGACTGCGATTCGCGTCTCGTGAAATGAGCGAGTTGCTGATCGCGACGATGTTGGGAGGGCACCGTCTGCACTCTTGGATCTGATAGGGGACGGTGCCAGGGTGCGTTTGCTGAAATGTCCGAATACCCTCGGGGTTTGCATGACGGAAGCGGTAGATTGACTGGTTGTCATCGCCAATAACGGTCAGCGTTCCATTCGCTGCGAGTTCCTCGATCAGGTCTTGATCCGCCTTGTTAAGATCTTGATATTCGTCGACCAGCACGTGATCGAACCGCGGCAGTGCGTCCATTGCTGGATTCTGCCGAAGAAAGGCGAGCGTTAGCGGAACAAGTTCTCCGATAAGCATGCTGCGGTGATACTGCAGCCAATCCAAAAGCGCATTTTCAAACGCCTTATCGGCTTCGGTCGCCGCAAAGCCAGACTCCTCATGTTGAAGGCGTGCCCAAGCCGCTTCGTACGCCTCGATCAGTCTTCGTACTTCCTTTTTTCCTCCGAATTGGTCTGCGAGATCCGCCACGAGAATATCCATTTCGAAATCGAGGATCGGCCGTGCGGAGCGCTCAGTGAGATCAAATACCTCCTGTTTCGACAGGATCGAAAAACAGAGGGCGTGAAGAGTGGTAGCGCGGACTTCATCGGCGCCCTCAGTGCCAAGATGTGCCAGTTGATCCTTCAGATCGCGCGCCGCTGTTCGGGTAAACGTTACGGCGAGAATGCTCTTGGGACTGCACTCTTCTTCTTCGATGAGGCGGGCAATGCGACGCATCATCGCGAACGTCTTTCCGGTTCCTGGTCCAGCAAGAATATGAATTGGCGAAGACTCTTCGGCCGCAATTGTGCGGTGAATCCCGGTCAGATCTTTGTCCCAAGTTGTCAGGAACGCCCCCTTGCGCAGTTGCGAACACCAGCGGTGTGAAACGATTTTCGCTCAGTTTCCAAGCGAAGTGGTGTTCAACCTTGGAAGCGGTATTTTAATACCATTCGGCAAGAAAGGAAAGGATGGACTCCATGTTGTGTCCATCCTAAGTTGGCTCTGTATGGCGGATGCAAGACGGTGGAGCCTTGCAACGTCTACACGCCCGCAAAACATATGATTCACATGTGAAGTATCCCCGATCCGAGCGCTCAGCGACTTTTCTGGGGAGGCGACTATGTGACTACGCGAAGTTAGTCGTCGGGGCCAGACCTTCGATCCTCAGTAGTTGAATTCGAAAAGCGAAGGCGTGACCCCCAATGATTGTCTTCGGGTTCTCGCGAAGTCTCTTGTTTCTTGTCTCGATGAGGTGGAGAGTCACCAAGGCATCATCGCCGGCGGCGACGAACGGAGTGCGCCTCATGGAGGCGGAGTTCGAAGAATTTCCCTTTGGTCAGAACTCACCTGTCTCCGGGCGAACTTAGGCAGAACCTGAGCCAGAATGAGAGCGGCCCATTGCGAACGTCCGGGAACATGCCCGCCGCACTACCGCATCAACCGTATCCCTGGGTGAAGGCGGCGGTGCGCCGCGCTCGCCGAAGTGAAAACGCTCCGGGAGACTCTTGGTCGTTCCGCACAACTTGATGGTGAGCTTGCTCCCTGCGGACAATTTGTAATCAAGGCAGCCAGAGGCCTCATTAGCGCCATCGAAGTGCTGCCGAAATCCAGCGCGGTAAATAGCGAGTGGGCTAACTCTTCGCAGCAGGCAACACGCGGCGCCCGTCGACACGGCGTTTTCGCGCGACCTCTGCGGATCGCGGATACGACACGAGGCCGCGCGCCTGAGCGAAACAAACGTTAACCCGACGATGACTTCAACGAGCTTAGATACCACGTCGACGCAGATAGTGTTCGACAATGTCTTCTACGTCCCCATATCGGCCTCGCCTGTGGTGCCGCATGAGGAAGATGTGATACGTAGCTAAGATCGCCAGAATGAGCACCGACCATCCCAGCCAAAGCGCCATATTATTATGTCGCATTACGTAGAGTTTCTCGCGTTGCTGATCGATCGTCGCAATAGATGCCGTCAGTTGATTTCGTAGCACCTGCTTTTCAGCGTTCATAGCATTAAGTTGCTTTTCGCGGTCCTGCAGGCGATCTTTCTCGGTTAGGAGAGCCGCCTCGAGCCGAGGAAGACTGCCGAGGCGATCGTTCGCTACCTGCAGTGAGTTCTCGAGCTCATGGACGCGGCGGTTCTGTCCTGAAACGGCCGCGGCAGTGGTTTGCACGGAATCCCGCACAGAAGCGAAGACCGTTTCGACATCCTGAAGCGGTGCGAGTCGCGGCCGTAGCACAAGAAATATCGCCAAGCCGGCGACGATGGCGGTAACACAAATCGTGACGGTGGATACACGTCTACCCGATGCTTTGTCTGCAGCTCTGCCAGAGAATCCAGCGACAGCAGCGATCAAGACAACCAGTATTACGGTCCAGGTCAGCGCACGACGCGAGAGCCCTTCTATATTCATTTTGCCGAGTCTGGCGATTTCAAACGAAAGTTTGGTGGCGGGTGGGAGGGGCAACTGCTCGTGCTCAACAGTTTCCTTACTGTTCGCCGATTTGCCATCTTTCGGAGCCGTTGGATCCCGGGGCGATAGTGGCTTGGCAACTACGTTCGGCGAGTTTGTCCCATTCGCGACGTCCGCCGTCGTATGAGTCATCGTCGCTTTGTTCACGGCCGGCTTCGTTTGATCGCGGGGCGACAATGACTTGGCAACTACGTTCGGCGAGCTTGTCACGTTAGCGGCCGTCGTCTGAGTCGCCGTCGGCGGGTTCATGGGAGGCTTCGCCTCAACGTGATTCTGCGTTGTCGTCTGAACCGTTCCAAGAACAAACCACGTCGAAACCAGGAGTACACGCATACGATCCTCCGAGGAGGAGGGTCACAACTCGTTAGAATCCCTACCCCGTTCACGAACGTTGCGCCTGAAAACCTTGGGGATCCGAAAGCGGGGCCGGGCCGTCGTTCCTTTTGGACGCTTCTAACTAGTTGATGAATAGGGTGCCTCTTGTTCGGTTGCATCGTCGTCCAATCGGTCGTAGGGTGGACTTCTGGAGCGTTCGATGAGCCAGACTATCGAAGTCATTTACACCGACGGCGTTCTGAAGCCTACGACAGAGTTGCCCCTCAGGGACAACCAGCGTGTTCGCCTCACCGTCGAGACCATCGACGAGGCCAACATGGATCGCGAGGATGCCGTCACAGGCCTGAAGGCAGGGATCGCGAGCATGCTTTTTCTCGGAGGGACCGCTTCCCAGCCGCGAGGAATTGCATGATCGCTGCTGATACGAACGTGCGCCGTAAGGCATGTACCGGGAATCTCAGCCCTCTATAGAATTCGAGCCGTGAAGACTCACGAAGGCATCGATCGTCGCAGCCTCGTGATGGCTCGCCGCATTGTGGCGAAGATCGATGGAGATCCGGGTCGGAGGGGCTCGCGCATGCTCGGGAGGTTTGTGCGCGATGGGTCGAGAAGGGGAACGTCGCGGCGAAGGAATGGATGCCTATCCTGCAGCGTCCGTGGCCTGAGATTCGAAGCATTCGGCTCGATGACTCCGAGGAGGGAACGCGTTTGCGGCAGAGCGATCCTTTCTGCGGAATCCTGACTGCGGCTGAGCGGTGGGAGATTTATCGAGAGGCTGCGCGGGATGAAGCGGCGATGAGCGGGAACGCGCGATGACAAAAGTGATCCTCTTCGTCCAGATCTCCCTGGACGGTTTCTTCGAAGGGCCGAAGAAGGAGCTCGACTGGAACATGGTCGATGACGAGATCCACGACCACATCCTCGAGGTGCTCAGGCCGATGGGAGGTTTTCTGAGCGGACGGGGTGCCTACGAGCTGATGGCGGGATACTGGCCGACGGCGGACGCCGATCCGGCGGCCACTCTGTTCGTGAAGGAGTTCGCGCGGATCTGGCGGGAGATGCCGAAGGTGGTCTATTCGAAGACGCTCGACTCGGCGGGGTGGAACACCGCGATCGCGCGGGAGGTCGTGCGGGACGAGGTCGAGGAGCTCAAGCGGCGGAGCCGAGGGGATCTTGTGGTCGGGGGTGGGGAGTTGGGGGCGGCATTCATGGCGCAGGACCTGGTCGACGAGTACCGGATCTATGTGCATCCGATCCGGCTCGGAGAGGGGAATCGGCTTTTTCCTCCCTCGAAGGAGAAGGTTCCGCTGCGGCTTATCGAGACGCGAGCGTTTGGGAATGGGGTCGTCCTTATGCGGTACGAACGGGTGAGCTAATCCACTCCAAGGCAAATGTTGAATGTTCAATGTTGAATGTTGAATGGGGTTCCCGCTTTGCGTCTCGCTTTCATTCAACATTCAACATTCAACATTCAACATTCAACATTCAACATTGAACATTCAACACTTCTCCTCTCTGTTCTCTCAACGGCCGGAATGAAACGACCGGGCGCGCTTGCGCGCGCCCGGTCTCCCTCCCACCCATCACGGTTACACTTGTGGACTCTTCGGCGGCACGGGAATCGGTGCCGGCGTGCCGGGAGCGGGCGCCGCTTTCTTGCGGCGCTTGACGCTCTTCAGGCGCTTGACCTCGTCCAGGTGCGGCTTGAGGACAGAGTGCGCCGGATCGCGCGCCAACTGAGCGCCGATGTTGAACGCCTGCCCCGCGATCAGCGCGATGCGCTGGCGGCGCAGGAGGTTCGCACCGGCGACGCCATTCAGCATCTCCCGCAGCTCACCCTCCACCGCCGACCAGCGGTTGACGTCATCCGACAACTGCCGCACATCGGCAGCCGGCTGGCCGACCGCCTGTGACACGTTCTCGAGCGCGCCGATGACGTTGATCGACGCCCGCAAAACCGGTTCGGGCGTGTTCGCATGGCGGCTCAGCGCCCGGCGCTCCTTGGCCGTCATCGGCGCCACTTCGTTGATGCGCGCCCGCGTGGCGCGCAACATGTCCAACACCGCCTCGGGGGTGAGAGCCGGTTCGACCGGCACAACGTCCACGGCGGCGGCCGTACTGTTACTGCTCGTTACCTGATTGCTGGTTTCCTGATTGGTATCCATTTGCTGGTCCTCCTTAGACCATGGGTTAAGACCGGAGGAACCAACGAGCACTTTGTGCACGAGTGCAGGCGGCCACCGGCTGGAGGAGACGGCGACGCGCCGCTCTTCCGGTTGATGTTTTCCCGAAGTGCGCACACTTCGAGAGCCCACGGCAGGAGGAGCACGCTCAACTCCCGCGGAATGAGAAGACGTCAGAGCGCTTGTTCAGCGTCACTTCTCACCCGTTGGCCGCCGGGAGCGAAGAACTCTTACGAGCGTCCGCTCCCATTTCGTGAGCCGGCTAGCCAGCCCAACGAAGCCGGATACTTTAGCAGGTGCAATCGTGGAGTCAATCACTTCCTTGTGACGACGGCGTTACGTTCGCAGCACGGGTCGACGAGGAGATCGCGCGGGCCCTCGTGTAAACGCGCGGGACGCGCGGTAACACACTGTGGGACGCGACGCCCGCACCGTGGGGCACGACGTCACACACCGTGGGACGCGACGTCCGCACCGTGGGGCGCGCGGTCACACACCGCGGGACGCGACGCCCGCACCGTGGGGCACGACGTCACACACCGTGGGACGCGACGCCCGCACCGTGGGGCGCGACGTCACATACCGTGGGACGCGACGCCCGCACCGTGGGGCGCGACGTCAGACACTGTGGGACGCGAGGCCCACACCGCGGGGCGCGACGTCACACACCGTGGGACAGACACTCACGCAGTGCTTTCCGGCGTGTACAGAGTGTGCGCGCCGTGATTCACGGGCTGTTTCGCCATGCACACAGGCTGATTCACAGCGCGCGCGGCTTCGCCGCTGGTCGTAAAACGCGAGAGCAGGACAGCCGACAGAGGGCCGGGTTAGCAACACCAGGAGCTGCACCTTGTTAAAGCACAGACAAGAGTGTCTGTGCCACACCAGCTCTTGACCTCGCGCCATTCCTGGGTATCGGCAGAGTCCTGGCATGTCACACCAGCTCTCCGCGCTGGCAAGGTCAATGTGGCACAGGCACTCCTGCCTGTGCTGCGGATGCTCGGGACGCGTGTGAAATCGACGCGCCAGGCTACCGCGTTCCCTCACTTCCGCTGATCTTCTTTCGCAGCGCGTAGCCGACTACTTCGGCGCGGTTGTGGAGGTGGAGTTTGTCGAGGATGTTGCGGACGTGGAACTTGATCGTGTTCTCGCTGAGGTCGAGGCGTTTGGCGAGGCGGCGGTTTGACGTTACGCCTTCCACCATGAGCTGGAGGACTTCGACTTCGCGGACGGTGAGCGTGTCGGGGTCGGTTTCGGAAGTCTTCGGCTGCTCGTGCGGCCTGGCGAATTCCTGCATCAGTTTGCGCGCGAGCAGGGGAGTGAGGGCGGGCTCGCCGGCGGCGGCGCGGTCGAGGAGGGCGAAGAAATCGTCGGCCTCGAGGTTCTTGAGCAGGTAGCCCTGCGCGCCCGCTTTGATCGCTTCGAAAAGCGTCTCGTCCTGATCCGAGGCCGTGAGGATGACCACCTTCACCTCGGGCATTTCCGATGTGAGCTGGCGCGTGGCCGACACGCCGTCGAGCTCGGGCATCGAGACGTCCATGAGCACGAGATCGGGACGGAGCTGGCGCGCCAGCTCGATCGCCTCGCGGCCGTTGTGCGCCTCGCCCACCACCTCGTGCCCCTGCGCCCGCAACAGGCTGCGAAGGCCGTCGCGAAACAGCGGGTGATCGTCGGCGATGAGGATGCGCACGGGCAAAGTGTAAACGCGGAGCGGCAGGAGTCGATCCGCAGATGACGCAGACGAACACAGAATCAAATCGCAGAACGGTATTTGCGCGCTCGCCTCGTCGGCGAAGCCGGCGTAAGAACCGTAGCCCACGGCTTTCGAGCCGTGGGTCCGAGAGGTCGCGCAAATTTGTGAGCGCGCCTTGGCGCGCGAGAGAAAGCTTTCTTTCGCCCGTTGAAAACGGGCTCACACGATGAACCGTCCGTAGTTCCCCCAGTTGAAACTGGGGGCTACGGTTCTTACGGCGGCTTCGCCGACCGACCCGTAAACGCCATTCTGCGGGTTGAGTCCAGGGAAACCAATTTCACGCGGAGCCGCGGAGAGCGCGGAGGTCCTTCTTCTCCGCAGAGGACGCAGATGAACGCAGAATCAGATCGCGGGTAGGGATTTGGTATCGTCGCGTCTCTCCTTACGGGTAGAGGGTTCCGTACACAAATGGTGAGTTTCGCGTTGCTGCTGCTGTGCTGCTTTGCCGGCGATGTGCCGGCGGCGCAGGTGCCGGCGGTGAAACAGGAGATCGTCGTCACGGCGGATCGGGCCGAGGAGCCGCGCGATCAGGCTTCGGCGGCGGTGACGGTGCTGGAGCGGAAGGACGTCGAACGCTTGCCGGCATCGTCGCTGTCGGAGGTGCTCGGGTTCGTGCCGGGCGTGACGATGATGTTCGACAGCGGCGCGAGCGGATTGCCGATGATCACCTCGCGCGGATTCTTCGGCGGCGGTGAAGTCGAATACGTAAAGCTGCTGATCGATGGCGTGCCGGTGGCCGATGCGGAATCGGGCAACGTCGACTGGCAGCGCTTTCGCGCGGACGACGTCGACCGCATCGAGATCCTGCACGGACCCGGGTCGGCGCTTTACGGCGACACGGCCCTCGGCGGCGTCGTGCAGGTTTTCACGCGGCAGTTGGCGAAGGACGAAGAGCGCGGCGAAGTGCGGCTGCGCAGCGGCAGCTTCGGCTCGACTGATTTTGACGCCAACTACGGCACCGAGGTTGGCGGAACGCGCGTCGACGCGAGCGCGGGAAGCTGGAGGACGGGCGGATTCCGGCAGCACGCGAGTACCGACGACCGATTCGCGCGGCTTCTGATCGAACGGCTCGGCGACCGGTCGCGGTGGAGGTTCGATGCCGAGGGGGATCGCGAGAACCGGCATCAACCGGGAGCGCTGACGTTGGGCGAGATCGCGAACGACCGCGAGCAGTCGGAGGCCATCTACCGGTTCGATGGCCAGGATACGAGCCGCGGACGGGTGGCGGCGACGCACGACTCCTTCGGCGCGATTCCGTATCGCGTCACGATTTACGGTTCGCAGCGCGATGACGACAACCTGCGCACGCTGCTCCTCGCTCCCGGATTTTCGAGCAGCGCCTTTCGCGCGCTGACGACGCGGAGCGGCGGCGGGACGTTCGAGGCGTCGCGCGAGTCCGCGCGCGGCACGCTGCGAGTCGGAGCGGACGTGGAGCGGTCCACGCTCTCGGGCCGCTACGCGTCCGTGGCAGCGTCGGGACAGACGGGCAGCACGGTGGCGTCCGAACGCGGATCGCGCGATCGCGTCGGTCTTTTCGTCACCGGCGGCTGGGCGGTGAGCGATCGTGTCCGACTCACCGCGGGGCTTCGCCGCGACGACATCCGCGACGATCTGACGGCGGCAACGACCGGCGGCGTGGCGAACCGGCAGGATCTTTCTGCGTGGTCGCCGCGCGCGGGGATCAACGTCCATTTCGGACCGGCGGCATCGCCGATCTCGTTTTTCGCGCAGGTGTCGAGCGCGTTCAAAGCGCCGACGCTCGATCAGCTTTTCGATCCGCGGCCGTATCCGAACGGATTCGGCGGCACGCTGACGATCTCGAATCCGTCGCTCCTTCCGCAGCGCGCGCACAACGTCGAGGCGGGGGTGTCGCGAGGCTCGGCGTGGAGTGCGTGGTCGGTGGTCGCGTACCGCATGCGGGTGAAGGACGAGATCGATTTCGATCCGGAGACGTTCTCGTACAACAACGTCGGCAGCAGTCTGCATCGCGGCGTCGAGGCGAGTATCGACTTGGCGAAGTCGGAGCGCATTTCGCCGCAGCTCACGTACGCGTGGACGCGCGTGGCCGATGCAGCGACGCCTGACCGGCAACTCAAGAACATTCCGAAACAGACAGCGCAACTGCTCCTGCACGCGCGCATCACCTCAGACACGCGCGCCGATCTCGTCTACCGCTGGCGCGATGCGCTGACGCTCGACGACGAGGGGCAATTCGCGACGCCGGCGGTCTCGCGCGTCGATCTTCGCCTCAGTCACGACCTTCGCAATCTTCGCTTTCAGGCCGACCTGCTCAACGCGTTCAACGCGCACTACAACGAGCTCGGATACGTCCTCGTCGATTTCCGCGGACGGCCGACACCGTTCGAATACCCGGCGCCCGGCCGCGCTCTGCGCCTCGGCGTCACCTGGACTTTTTCGCGAAGGGGGAACGGATGATCTCCATCAGAAACGTGATCGTGATGACTGCTGCCGCCGCGGCGCTGCTCGCGGCCTGCAAGGCATCGCCGCCCGAAACGGCAACGTCGTCGGCGAGTACGACGAGTACGTCGACGACATCGACGACGGCCACCACCAGCACCGCGCCGCCGCCGTTTCCGTCGATTCCGGCGGTGGTCATCAGCGGCAACATTCCGAGCGTGGTGCCGATCCCGTCGAATGCACCGCCGACTGCCACTCCGGAGCAGGTCCGGCCGTACTTCGACTGGTTCTCGTGGGAGAGCTTCATCGCTCTCAACTGGCCGTCAGGAACGGGCCGCGGAAATCCGAATCAGCCGAATTCGCCGTCGGTCTTCACGTCGATGACCAACGCCACGCCGGTGACGTGGGATACCTACAAAGCCAACTGGGAGCTGTACGACCAGTACGACAAGCGCCCCACGCCATGGGACGACTACAACGCGCCGTACATGCCGTCGCTTTGTCCGCAGGCGAAGCCGGCCGACAAACAACTCCTGATGGTGACGAAGGGCGACAGCGAGCTGTCAGACGTCAATCAGGCCTTTTCGTTTCCGCTCGTCGATCAGGCCAGCAACTTCGTCTTCTTCGAGGTGCGTTACAACAAGCCGTACTACGAATTCGTGCGCGGCGACGACGCCAAGCCGCCGACCTGGCTCTATTTCTCGAAGAACCTTCCCACCGATTACACGCAGGTTCCGCTGCCGCCGAACACCACGAACAGCGCCAACGCCATCATGATCAAGGCGGCCTGGCGGATGCTCGCGCCGCTGCCGCCGGCGCAGCGCAGCCGCTACTACACCATCAACGCCTGGGTCTACAACTCGGCGACGAAGCAATGCACGCAGCAGCCGATGGGACTGGTCGGCTTCCACATCGCCCAGAAGACGAGCGCGTTCGCCGAGTGGATCTGGTCGACCTTCGAGCAGGTGGATAACGTGCCGCCGCAGGTCGACGGCGTGCCGTCGTCGTTCAACAACGGAACGGACAATCCGTCCACCGGAACGCAGGGCTTCGCCAACCGTCCGCAGTATCAGGCTTCGACTCCAGGCCAGCTTCCGTCGAACCCGTCGCCGACGCAGGTGGCGCGTCTCAATCCGATTCCGACGACACCGGCCGGGGCATCGACCGTCGACGTGAACAACACGTTCCACAACGCGCTGCCGAAGGACTCCGTCTGGCAGCATTACGAGCTGGTCATCACGCAGTGGCCGTCCACTCCGGATGCGCCGTACAAACCGCCGGCAAACCGAGGAATGTATCCGAAGGATTGCGGAGGCGCGTTCCCGGTCAATGGGGCGGTCAATACCACGCTCGAGACCTACTTCCAGAACCCCACGCTGGCCACCGGCGCGTTCGGCAACAGTTGCATGTCGTGTCACTACAACGCCGGCACCGGCCTGCGCGACTTCAGTTGGGGCTTCGCCCGCCGGCCGCACTCCGACCGTCCCCCGCCACCGAATTCAAAAATGACGCTCGCCGCCGCAGCGAAGTGAGAGGAGATCTTCCATGTCCGATCCGGCACCCAGCACCTGGTGGATGTTTCACGGCGACCCGGCCCACACCGGCGAAGCGACCGGCAGCAACATCGACAGCGCGTCGGTCAAGAACCTGACGCTGTTGCACTCGATCGAGGTGAAGGGGTCGATCCTCTCCACGCCCGCGGTCGATGACAAGTTCGTCTACGTCGGCCTCGCCAACAGCCTCGAGGCGGTGATGCAGGACGGCGGTCAGTTTCTCAAGATCGAGCTGGCCACCGGCAACGTCGCCGCGAAATTCACCTGGGCCATCGATCCGAAGGACCGCGACACGCACGGCTTCTGCGGCATGGGATGCACGCCGGCAGTCATCAACGGCAAGGTGTTTTTCAGCGCGTTCGACGGCAAGCTCTATTGCCTGAATCAGTCGGACCTGACGCAGGTATGGGTGACCGATCTTCGCTACGCCGACATGGCCCACAACCAGCCGATGACGAACGATTTCCCGAACGGCAACGGCAACCTCGATCTTCTCATCGGGCCGCAGGCGAAGGCGTCGGGCTGGTCCTCGCCGGTGGTCGTCGGCGACCGCGTCTACCTCGGCATGGGCGAAGGCGAAAACAGCTATCTCTACGGCTTCATCTACTGCATCGACGCGAACACGGGCAACGTGATCTGGATGTTCTGCACCTGCCAGTACGACATCAATAAGAACAACGAGGTGAATCAGCTTCCGGCGGAGACGATCCTGCAGGAACTGCCGCCCGGCTTCACCACCGTCCCGACGCAGCCAGTAGCGAAAGGCGCCTCGGTCTGGTCAGGAATCGCTTACGACCCCGGCACGAATCTGCTTTTCGCAGCGACCGGCAATCCGCAACCCGATGGCTCACTGCCGACGGCCGGCTACACGAACAGCATCGTCGCCCTCGACGCGACCAGCGGTGCGTTCAAAGGCTACGTGCAGATTCCGGCCACGACGCCGGCCGGCTCGCCGCTGCCGAGCGGCAGCTACCGCCCGAGTGACATCGACGTCGACATCGGCGGCGCTCCGACGATCTATCAGATCGACGGGAAGACGGTGGTCGGCATCGGCTGCAAGAACGGCGTCTACATGGTCTTCGACCCTGCTGACCTCACGTCCGACGTCGTCCCGCCGCCTCCCAACGTGCCGATCACTTCGCGGCAGATGCTGCCGTACATGAACGACGGCTCGCAAATCCCGACCGTCGATCCGCACTACGTCGATGGTCCGAGCAATCCGCAGCCGGTCGTGCCGAACAACGTCTCGAACGCCGTGCCGGCCGAGAATTTTCAGGGCACGTACAGCACGGCCGCGCTCTGTACGGCGCAGAAGAAACTCTTCATCGGCATCGGTGGCAACAACTATCACTACATCTCGTCGGGCATCGACACGCCGAACGTGCCGTTCATCCGCGCAATGGACTGGACGACGCTCGAGGATGCCTGGCCGCTCGACGACGGCGATCCGAAACGCTACAAGTGCGCCGCCGATCCGAACAACCCGCTCTACAAGAACGCCGGCGAGAGCGGCATCTCCGTGCCGGCCGTCGTCAACGACGTCGTCTTCATGTCCACCACGCTCGTGGCGCTCTATGCGTTCAGCGCCACGGACGGGACGCTGCTCTGGAGCGACGCGGAGAATTTCGGCCCGCAGACCGGCGGCATGAGCGGCGGCTACGGCTACTGCATGGGACCTGCGATCGCCGGCAATTACGTGGTGGCCGGTGCTCTCGTTCAGGGAGGAACGGGCGGCGTGTTGAACATCTACACGTTGCCGAAATAGCCGATGCTGAAGATCATCCTCCTCGGCATCCTGGCCGGATCGGACAACCTGCAGGTGGCGGCCGCCATCAGCATGGCGCCGCTGACGCGCGCGCGCCGCGCGCTCTTCGCGCTGGCCTTCTGCGCCTGCGAGATCGCCACGCCATTGCTCGGAGTGATCTTCATCCGCTTGCTTCACGCGCGCTACGGCGTCTGGATCGACCGCCTCGGGCCGCTGATCGTCGTTGCCTGCGGCGTGGCGATCCTGGTCCTGGCGCTGAAGGACCGCGACGAACTGGAAACGCTGATCAATCACCGCTGGACCATCGCCGCGCTGCCGTTGTCGCTCTCGCTCGACAACCTGCTGATCGGCGTGAGCCTCGGCACGATCGGCTATCCGCTGCTGACCGCCGCCGCGATCATCGGCGGCATCAGCGCTTGTATGTGTCTGTTCGGCATCGCCGGCGGAATGCGCATCCGGCGATGGATCCCGGAGCACGCCAATGTAGTGAGCGGGCTGTACCTCATCGTGATCGCGGCCATGATGTGGGCCGGCGTTCGAGGCTGATCGAAACAAGAGGAGGATTCACCGTGACATCGTTCAAGAATGACATCGCCCCGATGCTCGCTCCCTACCGCGCCAACATGATGTGGCGTTTCGACATCACCGACTACGACACCGTGAGCAAGAACGCCCAGATGATCTACGGCCGCCTGACCGGCACCACCGGCACGCAGATGCCGCCCCCGCCGCTCGACCCGCTCAACGATTCCCAGATCGCCCTCTTCGGCGAATGGATCGCCGACGGCTGCCCGGAGTAGGGGTTAAGGAATCTACGGGCAGAAGAGTTGTCGCACGGGTAAATCTCGTCTGGGATGTGCTACTGGCAGAGCCAGTGTGGCACAGACCACTGCTGTCCAAATTAGATTGAGATAGGGACGACACTCCTGAGTGCCCGAGACGTTTTTGACGGGGAAATGAGATCACCCCCTCAGATGCTGTCCTAAATGAGCGAGAGTTGGGCGGGTTCTGGAAGCGGCGGTGGGAATGGATCGCTGAGCCAAAGCCACAGATCGCGGTAGCTGAAGAGGTTGAAGCGCAGCATCGCGAGCAGATTCGACAGAGCCCATCCGAAGGTTGAACGGAGCTTGAGGTAGCGAAGGATGAGGATGGCGATCAGAGCTGTCCAGACCTGGATGTGAAGAGCATTCGCGGACGTCCCCACGAAGGTTTTGATGCGCAGGTTCTGTTTGATGGCCTTGAAGAACAACTCGATCTGCCATCTCTGTTCATAGATGGCGGCGATGGTGGTCGGTCCGAACTTGAGATGGTTGGTGAGGAACTCGTAGGTCCGGCCGTCATGAGCGCGATATTCAACCAGGCGAAGAAGGGGCGAAGAACCGCCTTTGAGTTGCCGGCTGGTCAGGCGGATGGTTGCATCACGAAGAACGCCGCCTCGCTGAGGAATGGAGTGCTCTTGGACGATTTCGTAGAGCGTTCCCCGTTTGAACCGCGTGACGAAGAAGATGCCGCGTTCGCAGAGTGAGCGGAACCAGCGGAAGTCGATGTATCCACGATCGAACACGATGATCGTGCCGGCTGGGAAGTCCCATTCCCGAGCCACCACCACGTCGTACTTACGGGCTTCAGTGATGTGGCAGAAGCTCGGAAGCAGGCCGTTGTGGTCGAGGATCATGTGAAGCTTCACCGCTCCTTTGGTCTGCTTGTAGTGAGCCCAGTCGAACAGGGTGGCGCATAGCTCGATCACCGTCGCGTCGATCGACAGCAACGGGTTCTTAAAGCGCAACCGGTGCTTCGGCGCAATCTGCTGGCAGCGTTGATACATCTCTCCGAAAACACGCTGAAACAACTGCCACGGACGGTGAGCGTTGGCATACGCCAAGGTGGACTTGTTCGGCGCCTGATCGATACCGAGGTGGTTGATCTTCCCTTCCACCGAGGCCAGTCCCTGGCAGATCTCACGAAGGGACTGAGCCTTGCCTAACTGGCAGAACAGCATCGCTACGAACTGCTGCCAGCATGTGAAACCTCGGGCGTGCCTCTCCGCCTTCGTCTCGTTCACCAACTGCTGGAACTCCGTTCGAGCAAACAGCTTGAGAATCTGACCGAACACGCTAGAAAATGCGGGCAACGCCGGGCCTCCTGTCGAATCGTCGTTTTGCTAGAACTGACTGACTCTACTGCGCCCGGCGTTTCTACTCGATCTCAAAACCTAATTTGGACAACTGTGGGCACAGACACTCTTGTCTGTGCTTTTGCAAGGCGAGATGTCTGAACCTGAAACCCTCCATCCCTGGTAGAAGATTGATCTTCTGAAGAAACTCCGAGGGAGACTTTCGCGATGCAAAGTCCGCTCGCTCTCCGAGGCTTCTATCGACGCAATCTGCCGCACATAGTCAGAGCTGACCGCCCGCTGTTCATCACATTCACGACAAAAGACCGATGGATTCTCCCGCCGGGAGCACGGACGATCGCGCTTCGCCATGCACTGCATGAGCACCTGACGAAGATCTACATGCGCGTGGCGATCGTCATGCCGGACCACGTACATCTCATCTTCACGCTGCTGTATGACTACAACGATGTCCCCTACTCGCTCGCCGAGGTGATGAAAGGCATCAAGGGCGTGTCAGCGAGAAGAATCAATCAACTCGTCGGCCGCAGCGGAACGCTTTGGCTCGATGAAGGCTTCGATCATGTGGTGCGAAATGCCGAATGTACGCAGACGAAATTGGAGTACACCTGCAACAATCCAGTTCGCGCCGGTCTCGTGAAATCTGCGGATGACTATCCGTGGCTGTGGAGGGTGTGGGTGGAAGGGCGTGGCGGAGCAGACATGCAGTGATTGCTCAACCCTGCCAAGCCTCACAAGCACAGACAAGAGTTGATGTGGCTCAGCACATCGTGGACATCTTGAAGGCTCAGCACATCGTGGACAAGCGATGCGAGCCGTACGACGCTGCCGAAGGAGGTGGCGTCGATGGATGGTCGCGAAGTGGAGAGATTACTGGCAGTGCAGCGGTATCGACGGGGAGAACGGATTGGAGCGATTTGCGTGTCGCTGAAGCGATCGCGGAGCTGGTTCTATAAATGGCTCAGTCGTGCGGAACACGAAGAGACGGGTTGGAACGAGGAGCGATCCAGACGGCGTCGCGACCCGGGAGCGTGTGAAGAGGATCTGCGGACGCGGATCATCGAGACCCGTCGGCGGCTGGAAGCGGCAGGCACGTTCGTGAGTGCGCAGATGATCGCCTGGGAGTTGGAGGACCAGCAGATCGAGCCGCCATCGATCTCGACGATCAAACGAATCCTCAAGGTTGCCGGACTGACGGTGCCGAAGCGGCGGATGCCGAAAGGAACCAGGTATCCGGCGCCGCTGGCAATAGAGCCGGGATCAGTCCATCAGTTCGATTTCGTCGGCCCGCGTTACGTTGGCGGCAAACGGTTCTACTCATTGAATGGGGTCGATGTATCCATTGGCCGCGCCGCAGCAGAACCGATTCTCTCGCGCGCCACCGAACACGTCATTCCAGGCCTGTGGAACGTCTGGACGAGAATGGGCCTCCCATCGATCCTGCAACTCGACAACGAGCTGGTTTTCTTCGGGAATCGGCGGTATCCGCGTGCGAGCGGACAGATGATGCGGCTGTGCTTCGCTGCTGGCGTGGAGATCGTGTTCATTCCGATCCGCGAGCCGTGGCGGAACGGCGTGGTCGAGAAGTTCAACGACCACTGGAACCGCATGTTCTATCGCCGCGCGGAGAGGACTTCATTCGACGCGTTCCGAAGCGAGTCGCTGCAGTTCGAGAGCCGGCACAACTCGACGTGGCGATACAAGAAAATCGGAGGGCGAACACCGAATGATGCTCTGGAGCAGTCCAGAGTGGACCTTCGCTTTCCGGATCGACCGACACCTCCAGCGATGCCGTTCGACAAGCCCACCGATGGCCGCGTGAGCTTCATCCGGTTCATCCGCAGCGATCTGAGTCTGGAGATCTTCGGTCAGCGTTTTCCGATGCCGCCGGAAGCAACCCATGAATATGTGCGTGCCACCATCGACGTCTCGGCACAAAGGATGACAGTCGTGCTCCACGACGAAATCATTCAGACGCATGCCTACACGCTCGGGTAGCCCCGGGGAGTGAAAGCCGTCAAGGCGCTACGCGCCTCCTCCGCTTCGCTCCGGCCCTTCGGGTGACGGCTTTCACTCCCCGAGGCTACGTGGGCAGCCATGAGCCGAAGCACAGCTTCGGCCCGTTCAAGGCCGAACTCCCACTTTCGTTGTCCACGATGTGCTGAGCCACCAAACTGTCCACGATGTGCTGAGCCTTGACAAAGAGTGTCTGTGCCACACCATCCTGCCGCACTCAAGTCAGTGATATGCCAACTGGCACCCTGTCACGCCACGCGCTTGAAGCGGCGGAGATACGTCTTCCCGTCGCCGATCAAGAGCTCGTCCTTCACGATCTTGAAATTACGCGGCTGGTCGGTTCCGGTGTACTGCCGGAGCACGTCGGTAGTTACGGTCGCGGTGACGACGCCGCCCTCGTAATCGACCGTGTAGGTGCCGAAGTACGCCATGTAGTTGTTGAACGACGCCAGCATGTCGTCGTTGGCCGTCTTGCCCATCGTCCACCACGCCGCATCGACGAGCGGCAGCGGCGGATTGATCGAGATCTGCACGGATACATTCCCCGCCGAGTCGTAGACCCAATAGCCAAGCGGCGGATTCCCCCATGGATACGACTTGATCTGTTTTTTAGGATCGTTCGGGTCCGGGTTCATATCCCAAGCCTCCACCATCCACCACGACCCAACGATGGGACCGAAATCCGTTTTCTTCGCCATTGCTCTCGCTCCTCAGCTTAGGAGAGCGCTGAGAGGCGAACTTCCCTACCTCGACTTCCCCACAAAACTGCGCAGCATGCCGACGAACGTCATCGTCCACGCGGCGAGGGCGATGACGATGAAGAGGCGTGGGATGGTGTGGAGGAGAGGGAAGGCCGCGGCGTTGGCGAGGCGATACGTGCAGACGGTGTACATGCCGAGCGGAAAGACGGCGCCCCAGTAGAGGGGGTTGTAGGTCAAAGGGAAGCGTTTGTAGCCGTGGCGCCAGAAGCCGAGGATGATCAGCATCGGGATCCACCAGGTGGCGGTGGCCCAGAAGAGAATGGTCAGGCCTAGCGTGAACGGATGGAGCTGCAGCAGCAGCGGCGAGAGTTTCGCGTTCGCGATCAGCAGCGTTCCGGCCAGCGTGGAGATGGCCATCGCGCCCATGTTGATCCAGTACGGCGGCATCAGATCCGAGGGAGCGAAGCGGAAGAACGTGTAGCGGTAGAAGATCAGCGAGATCAGCCAGATGTAGAGCATCCCGCCGGCCAGCCAGAACGTCAGGCTGATGAAGAGCATCAGCTCCGGGTTGGCCGTCGACGGCGCGAGGATCGAGGCGAGGGTGGAGACCGATTGCGTCGCCACGACCGCCACCAGCCAGCCGCCATTGATGCCCTGATCGAGCGGCGGCTTGATTTCCTTCACCGTCAGCGCGGTAAAGACGGCGTAGATGAGGATGAGCCAGAGCACGAGCGTGGCGATCCAGAGCGCGAAGGCGACGCGATCGAGTTTGGCCACGATGACCAGTTGCGATCCGAAGACGCTCGTGGCCGCGACCGCCGTGAAGAATCCGACGCCGCGCTGGTGATCGCTGACGTCCGCGGCCACGTCTCGTGGAAAACGTGCGATGCGGATGATCGTCAGGATCCAGAGCGCGACGAAGGCGACGGCGTTGACCGCCAGCAGCGCAACTGGCACGAACCGAATCTGCAGAAGCTGCGCGGCGATGGAGACGATGCCGGTGGCCATCACCAGGGCGAAGTACGCCGGATGCAGCGTCCGGATCACCGCCGTTCCATCCGATAGATGTAGAAGAGCAGCCCACCGTTCAGCGCGAAACAAATCAGGCTGGCGATCAGCGCCGGGATGATCACCCGCTCCTGTCCTGCCAGAAACGCGTTCATCGTCGCCGTCAGGAGCCACAATTGCAGGATCACGATCACCACCACGATCGACAGGATGCCGAAGACGATGGTCATCTTCTGCTGCCGCGACAGGACGCGCTTCATGCCCGCACCTGGCGCCCGACGGCGTAGAGATCGTCGCCGCGGATTTCGAGGAGGATGCGTTCGAGCGGACGCCGCGGCGGTCCGGCCACCGGCACGCCCGACGCCAACTCGAACGATCCGTTGTGACAGGGGCAGTGCAGCCGGCCGCGCCCGAAGTCGGGGACGACCGCGCAACTGAGGTGGGTGCACTTCTGGTTATAAGCGACGTACTGCTGCGCACCCGTTCGCACCACGATGCAGGTGTCGTGCGGCTCGGGATAGTTGAACACCAGCGATCCGTTGACGGCGATCGCATCCGCGCGCGCGATGCGCATCACCGGCAGGCGTCCTTTGCGCTTGCGGAAAAAGTTCTCGAACGCGATCCAGGTCTGCCCGGCCACGAAGGCGAAACTGGTCAGCACCAGGAACTTCGTGAAGTCGCGGCGGGCAACGAATTCGTCCTGCGGCCAGTCGATGGGGAAGTCGTTCCGCCACTGCGGTTGATCGTGATACGGACGGCCGTCGGGCGGGACGGAGAGCTGGTCGGAATTCGGTGATGGCGTCGTCATATCGGTCTCACAGATCGTCGAAGACGGAGTCGAGCATGTCCGTGCGGCCGGCCGGCGCATCGTCCATCGCGGAGAGGACGTCCACGTGCTGAACGGCGGAATCGCGCGGCACCATCATGTGCACCTTCGTGGTGATGGTCTGTTGCCCGAACTGGAACGTGTTGACCGGCTTCGAGCGCGGACGCTGGCGCTCGATCTCTTCGCGCGTCCCGAAGTAGAGCGCGCCGGAAGGACAGACGCTCGCACACATCGGCTTTTTTCCGATCGAGGTGCGGTCGTAACACATGTCGCACTTCATCATCAGCGAGAACTCGACCTCCATTTTCGGGACGCCGAAGGGGCAGGCCAGCACGCAGTTGTTGCAGGCGATGCAGCGCGGTTTGCGCGCGGTCTGCACGACGCCATCGCCCGTCCGTTTGATGGCATCGGCCGGACAGACCTCGGCGCACGTCGGCGAATCGCAGTGCATGCAGACGACGGGAACGGTCTGCACGGAGATGGGACGGTCGACGTACTGCAGGTGAATCATCGAGGTACCGCGATGCGTATCGCACTCGCTGCACGCCGCGACACACGACTGGCAGCCGATGCAGCGGTTCGGATCGAGAAAGAACTCGAGGTTCACGCGAGCTCCTTCGAAATCCGAACCGCGCAGACTTTGTACTCGGGGATTTTCGACACCGGATCCTGCGCGGCGATGGTGAGCTGATTGGCCGACTTGCGGCCGGGCCAGTGATACGGGATGAAGACCGTGTCGGGCCGGATTGTGGTCACCACCTGCGCGCGCAGCCGCATCGTACCGCGGCGCGAGGCGACGACGGTCCAGTCGCCGTCGGCGATGCCGTACTTCGCGGCAAGCTTCGGATGCATCTCCACGCGCGGCTCCGGATATTGATCGACGAGCGGCCCGATGCGGCGGGTTTGCGTGCCGGAGAGGAACTGGCTGACGACGCGGCCGGTGGTGAGGATGACTGGATAGTCGTCATCGACATCCTCGGCCGGCGGCCGGTACGCCGGCACGTTGAAACGCGCCTTGCCGTCCGGAAAGTAAAACGGGCCGGCGCCGTTGGCGACCGGATTCCACGATCCCGCCTCGAACAGCCGCGGCGTGCCGGGATGATCCTCGGCCGGACACGGCCAGAAGACGCCGTTCTGCGCCTCGATCTTTTCGTAGGTGATGCCGAAGTAGTCGGCCACGCCGCCTTTCGACGCCACGCGCAGCTCGTCGAAAATCGCGCGCGGGCTGTCGAACGTGAATCCGTGCGGCCGGCCGAGCGCGGCGGCGATGTCCTGAATGACGCGCCAGTCCTGCTTCGCGTCGCCGGGAGGATCGACAGCCTTGTTGATCTTGATGACGCGCCCTTCGACTTGCGCAACGACTCCCTCATCTTCTTCGTGCAGCGATCCGGGCAGGACGATGTCGGCGTGCTGCGCGGTCTCGCTGAGAAAAAAGTCGATGACGGTGAAGAACTCGAGCTTCTCCAGCGCGCGCGTGACGAAGGCGTTGTCGGGCAGCGAGACTTTCGGATTGAAGCAAATCAACAGCAGGCCCTTGATCTCGCCCGCGTCGATCTTGCGCATCATCTCGTAGCAGTCGACGCCCGCCTCCGGCAGCGCGTCCGGCTTCACGCCCCAGACGCCGGCCACGTATTCGCGGTGCGCGGGATTCATGATGTCGCGCCAGCCGGGAAGTTGATCGCACTTTTGCCCGTGCTCGCGGCCGCCCTGTCCGTTGCCCTGGCCGACCACCGTTCCGTACGCGCAGTTTGGTTTTCCGATGCGGCCTGAGGCGAGGACGATGTTGATCGTGGAGAGGCAGTTCTCGACGCCGTGCGAGTGATGCTCGATGCCGCGCGCGTGCATGAGAAAGCTGGTTTTCGCTTGTCCCCAAAGTTCCGCCGCCGCCCGGATGGATTTCTCCGCCACCCCCGTGACCTCGGCGGTGCGGCGCGGCGTCCACTGCTTCACGTGCTCGGCGACGGCTTCGAATCCGACCGTGTGCGTCTCGATGAAGTCGTGATCGATCCAGTCGTGCTCGATCATCAGATTGAGGATGCCGTTGAAGAGCGCGACGTCGCGGCCCGGCTTGACGGGCAGGAAGAGATCGGCCGTGCGCGCGATCGGCGTGATGCGAGGATCGACGACGATCACCTTGCCGCCGTTCTCGCGCGCCTGCCAGACGTAGTTCGTAGTGATCGGCGAGCACTCCGCCGTGTTCGACCCGGCGATGAGTACGACCTCGGCGTTGAGGATGTCCTCCCACGGATTGGCGCTGCGGTCGATGCCGAAGGCCTTCTTGTTCGCCGCGCCGGCGCTGACCATGCAGAGCCGGCCGTTGTAGTCGATGTACTTCGTCTTCAGGCAGACGCGGGCGAACTTCCCCATCAGATACGCCTTCTCGGTGGTCAGGCTGGCGCCGGAGAGGACGCCGATCGCGTTCGGCCCGTACGTCGATTGAATGCGCTCGATCTCCGACGCGACGCGCGCCATGGCGGCGTCGTACGCCATCGGCGAGAAGCCGCCGGCGGCATCGGGATCGCGGCGCAGCGCGGTGGTGAGACGGTCTTCGTGCCCGCCCTGCAGATAGCGCTTCACGCCTTTCGGGCAGAGCATCCCTTTGTTGAACGGGAAGTCGTAGCGCGGCTCGAATCCGACCACGAGGTTGTCTTTGACCTTGAGGTTGATGCCGCACTGCTGGCCGCAGAAGCAGCAGTGCGTCGCGACGATTTTGTCGGGCTCGACGCTCGTATCGGCGCGCGGCCCGTCCATGCGATTGAGATGTGGTCCCCACACGTCGGCGAGGACATCCTGTTCTTTCGGCAGCGTTGCCATTTATTCGGTCCTCACTGCGGTCTGGCCCCAGATCGCGCCTTGCGCGATGGCCATCATCGAACGTCGGCATGCGGGACAGATGCGCTGGTAATGCTCGACGCCCGGAACGTCCGTTTCGTAGCGGTAGCCGAGCTCGCGTTCGACTTCGATGAGGTCGTTGATCTGCAGCAGTGGCGCGTACTCGCGATCGCAGCGGCGGCACTTGGCCATCCCTTCCAGCGCGGCCACGTCTTTGTAGAAACTGACACCGAGTTGCGCCGGCCGCTGGAAGATGTGAAAGAACTTTCCGAACGGCAGGTAGAGCAGCGTGAAGATGACCGTGATGGCGTGGAGCAGCGCCAGAAATTCGTAGCCGAATCCCTGCATCCACGTGTAGCTGGCTGTGAGCAGCAGTCCGGTGATGCTGATCGCGAAGAGAAGGATCAGCGGCAGGAAATCTTCGGCGTACCGCTGCACCGCCGCCGCGCCGTGGTCGCGCATCCGCCGCCGCATCGCCAGCATCACGCCGGCGATCACCAGGAACGATGCCCATACCAGGCCATGAAAGATCAGGAAGGCGACGACCGAATGGATCTTGAAGGAGCTGGTGGCGAATCCGAAGACGTAGGTGCGGTACGACTCGACGTCGCCCGGCAGCGTCTCGAAATGGATCCAGCCGAAGACCAGCGGGAAGGTGATCGCGAACGCCAGAATGCAGCCCCACATGATCAGCGAGTGGGTCAGGCCGCGCATGCGATCGCGTTTGAAGATGAAGCGGTTCATCGCGAAGTCGGCGGTGACTCGCGTGATCCAGTTCCGAATGTTGCGGCCGAGGTATTTGCGGCTGAAGAAGAGACGCCATCCGCGGTTCCAGTAGCGGCGCGTCGGCGGCCGCTGCAGCCACATCGCGTAGCGGTGCGTGATGGCGAACGTCGCGAAAAGCACGGCAAACGTGTAGCCGACCAGCGCCGCGTCGAAATGCTGCAGATTGCGCGACCCGAGGATGATGAGCGCAGCCACGATCGCGGTGAAGAGCGTGCCCCACATGGCACCGACGATTCGCTCTTTCCCCACGCGTCCGAACATTGAATGGCCTCCCAACGATTGCCGCAGCATATCGCTTGAGAGTTACGTGGAGGTGATGGGCATCATGCCTCCGATGTGACGACGCTCGCAGACGCGGCCGGGCACGCCGTCACTTCTCGATTTTCTATATCAGTCAATCTTGCCGTAGACATTGAAGTGACATAGCATCCGTCCGCGCATCCCTACACCTGAATGACTGTTGTGACCCTGTCGGTGCCGTCCCGAAGGAGGAATCCGTATGGCTGACGATACGAAACCCAAAGAATTGAATATCGGTATGACCGAGCTGCACTCGGCGATCTCGGCGCTCAACGACAAGCTCGACAAGATCGCCCAGCCGCAGTGCCAGCCCTGCATCGTCAACTTGTGTCAACCGTGTCATCCCTGTTGGCCCTGTACGCCGCAGTGCGCCTATTGCATTCAGTGCTACCACTGCCTGCCATGCCAGCCGATGTGCGCGCTTTGCCAGCCGATGTGCGTACAGTGCCAGCCGATGTGCCAGCTCTGCGTCACGAACTGCATGCAGTGCACCCGCTGCGTGGCGTGCACGAACTGCACGCCCTGCGCGACTCCGTGCACGGCCTGCACTCCGTGCGCGAATTGTGCGCAGTGCACCAATTGCACTCCGTGCGCCGGCTCGTAGCCGTCTGCGCATGAGGGGTCGGGATGCGCCAACCGACGCCGGCAGGGTCCATTACAATCGAGGAGTCGATGAAGAAGATCCGTCTCAGTCCGTCGGCGAGCATCACCACCACTCAATCGGGCGTCGTGCTTCGCTCCGACCTCGGCACGTTCCAACTTCATGGCGACGACGTCCGGCTCTTCGTCTCGCAGATCGTCCCGCTGCTCGACGGCACGCGCGACGCCGCCGCGGTGGCGGCCGCGCTATCGGATTACTCCGTTGAAAGCGTCACGAACTTCCTGACGCTGCTGCAGCAAAAAGGGCTCGTCGAAAACGTCCCCGACTCCGAACGCCGCCTCGCCGAGGACCGTTTTTTTCAAACGTTCGGAAAGGGAGAGGGGACGGCGTTGCGCCAGCTCGCCGATGCGCGCGTGGCCGTGGTCGGACTGGAGCCGTGGGGCGCGGTCGCGGCCATCGAACTGGCGGCGGCGGGCGTCGGCCGGTTGCACCTAGTCGATGATCGAACGGTTACCGATGACGACGTCGTCGGCGTCCGTGCGCTCATCCCGGGCGACTCCGGCAAGCCGCGCCGCGAAGCGGTGCGCAACGTCATTGCGCGCATCGCCGAGAACGCGCAAGTCACCATCGCGGCGCAGGCAATCGGAACCGACGATCGTTTCTCGCTCGACGAACCGTTCGATCTTCTCGTCACCGGATTGCATGGCGACGACGTCTATCAACTGCGGCGCATCGCGGCGTTCACGCATGAGAAGCGGATGCCGTCGCTTCACGGACATCTCGACGGCGTCGAGTCGTGGATCGGGCCGGCCGTCGTACCGGGCCAGACGGCGTGTTGGAACTGTTTCCGCCTTCGCCGCCTCGGCGCCGCGGATTACGTGCAGTCGGCACATGAAATTGACGCCTCGCTCAGCGCGTCGCAGGGCCAGCCGCGCGCCCGCTCGTACCTCGCGCCGATGGCAGGCATCGCCGGGCAGTCGCTGGCGATGGAAGCGATCAAACTCCTGACGCTCTACACCGAAACGATCATCCCCGGCCGCTTCCTGGTGCAGAACCTCGTCTCCGGCGAGAACGCGTGGCACAAGGTGCTGCGCATGCCGTGGTGCGAGGTCTGCGGCGGCGCGGCGGACGCGAAAGAGAACAGCGGCGAGCATCAGAACCTCAGCAGCGCGAAGGATGCGGACGAGCTGAAAAAAGCGCTGGAGGGGATCGTCGACCGTCACGTCGGCATCATCAAGATGCTCACCGCGGACACCGGCGCCGCGCCGCCGTACGACTTTCCCGTCACCGCGACCGCGGTCGTCTCCACGTACACCGAGGGAGCGCTGCGGCACGCGCACGACGCGATGATCGGATCGGGCAAGGGACTGACGAAAGTGGACGCGCTGATCGGCGCGGCCGGCGAAGCGATCGAGCGCTACTCGGCGTCGCGGTATCGCGCGGCCGATCTGCTGCAGTCGCCTGCGAAGGCGATGACCGACGAATTCGTCGATCCGCGCAGGCTCTGTCTTTACAGCGACGAGCAATACGCGGAGCCTGACTTCCCCTGCGTGCGCTTCGACGAGAACCAGAGCATTCACTGGACGCGCGGCTGGTGGTTCGGCACGAAGGAGCCGGTGTGGGTTCCGGCGCTGCCCGCGTACTTCAATTTCGAGGCGTGCCATCACGAGTTCTTCTGTCACGTCTCATCGAACGGACTGGCCGCGGGCGCGGACGTCGACGACGCCGCGATGCGGGCGCTGTTCGAGCTGATCGAGCGCGATGCCTTCATGCTCACCTGGCTCTGTCAGTTGCCGTCCCGGCGAATCATGCTCGATGATTCGCTCGAACCGGGCATCGCCGAGGTCGTGCGGCAGATGAAGCAGCGCGGCGCGGAAATCGAGTTGTACTTGCTCGACGGCACCGACGTCGATATGCCCGTCGTCATGTGCCTCGCACTCGGCGAGGGCGCGCTTCCCGCGGTGAGCGTTGCGCTCTCCTGCCATCTCGATCCGCGCGTCGCGGTCCGCAAGTCGATTCTCGAGCAGGCGCACGTCGGTCCGTATTTGATGCGTCAGGTCGCGGAGCTGAAGGTGCCGGCCACGCCGGCGGATGTGCAGACGCTCGACGATCATGCCGCGTACTACTTCACGCCCGAGCGGCTTCCGATCTTCGACTTCATCCGCAACACCGATCGCTCGATTCGCTACGCGGACCTGCCGCAAGTCGATGACGTCTCGGTCGCCGCGTGCGCAGCCCTGCTGGAAAAAGCGGGCGTGCAGGTGGCCGTGGTCGACGTCACGTCGCCCGATCTGCTCGACTCTCCGTTCCGCGTGGCGCGCGCGATTGGCCTCGACGTGCAGCCGATCCATTTCGGCGAGCGCTTCCGCCGCCTCGCCAACCCGCGCCTCATGAAACACAGCGGCGGCCGTCCGCTGAATCCGCATCCGCATCCGCTGGCGTGAGGGAGACGACGTTGGCGGAGCTCGACATCGATGCCGCCGAGCTCTTTCACCTCAATTCGTCGCACGTCCGCGCGACGCCGGCGGAAATGCCACCCGATCCCGAGAACAAGCCGCCCGTCCGCCGGCTCTTTCCCGGCGCGCGCCGCGTCGCACTCGGCGGCGCCGATCTCGATCTTCCGCTTCCTCTCGGCGCCGCTCTCGCCACGCGGCGATCCGTGCGCGATTTCTCGGAAACGATCCTGCCCGCCGATCTGCTCGGCAAGCTTCTTTTCACCTGCGCCGCCGCGAACGGCACGCTCGCATTCGAAGGTGTCACCCTCGGCGCGCGAACCTATCCCTCGGGCGGCGCGCTCTATCCGCTGGAGATCTATCCCGTCATCCAGCGCGTCGACGGAATCGCCGACGGCATCTACCACTACGATCCGTTCGCGCACGAGCTGGCGGAGATCCGCACCGGCAACGTCCACGAACAATTCGCAGCGATGACGTTCGGCCAGACGACGCTCGCCAGCGCGAACGTGATCCTTTTCATCACCGCGGTGTTCGAGCGCTCGATGTGGAAGTACGGCCAGCGCGGCTATCGCTATGTCTGGATCGAGGCCGGCCACCTCGCGCAGAACTTTTACCTCGTCGCCGGAGCGCTCGGCCTCGCGTCCGTGGCCGTCGGCGGTTTCTACGACGACGAGGCGGATGCGCTGCTCGGCGTTGGCAGCGGCGAGAAAACGATTTACGCGATGTGCGTCGGGCAGGCGCGGGGCTGACGTGCGCTTTCTAATCTGCGGCACGAACTACGGCGCCACGTACTTCCGCGCGCTCTACGCGAACGAGAACGGCGTGATCGCGGGAGTGCTGGCGCGCAGCGAACGCTCGCGCGCGGTGGCCGCGGAATGCGGCGTTCCGTTTTACACGAGCGTCGACGAAATCCCGCTCGACGCGATCGACGCCGCATGTGTCGCCGTCCCAGGTCCCGACGGCCACCGCATCACGTCCGCGCTCCTCGGGTGCGGCATTCACGTGCTCGCGGAACATCCCGTCTATCCGGCCGAGGTGATCGCACATCGCCAGACCGCGCGTGAACACGGGGCGGTCTACCACGTCAACGCGCACTACTCCGACCTCGAAGCAGCGGCAACCTTCATCTCCGCGTTCCAGGCCACGCGGCAGCGCTCGCAACTGCTCTTCGTCAACGTGATGACCAATCCGCGCGCGCTCTACTCGGCCATCGAGATCGCCGGCCGCGCGCTTGGCCCGCTCCGTCCGTTCACGCTGGAACACGTGCCGTGGGATACCGGCTCGTTCTTTCACCTCGCGCGCGCGATCGTTCCCGGCGTGCCGCTCACGTTTCAACTGCAGCGCATCAGCTCCGAGGTCGACGACGGCTCCGCGAACTGGGTGAGCCACAACATCACCGCCGGCTTCGACGACGGCATCCTCTCGCTCGGCGAAGCCTTCGGACCGGCAGCCTGGATGCCGTCGCCGCCATCACTCCCGCGCCTGCAATCATCGGACGCGGCGCAGCTCTGGGCCCGCCCGCTCTGGCGCGTGCTGGCCACTCCGCCGCCCACCTTCTCCGACTACGCCGGCTGGGCCCGCGACCGCGCCAACCGCATCGCCATCGCCCGCCTCGCCGCGGAAGTCGCCACCGGCACCGCGCCCCCCGAACAATCCGACGCCCACCTCCTCGGCGTCACCGAACTCTGGCAAGCAATGTTGGGCGGACCAATTACGGTACCGCAGGCAACGGTCAACGAAGAGAACGATTCATCATCGGCAGAACGGCGATCTTCAGGTTGAGCCCGAGCACGCCGAAGAGGTCGGCGACCTCGCGCGAGATCGGCACTTTCGAGAAAAGGATCAGCGCGAACATATCGCCGGTGGTGATCAATCCGCCGAGTCCGATGACCGAGGCGATCCCGTACGGCTTGACGAACTCCTCCTGCGCGACGATGTGCGGGCTCCCGAGGGCCTGCGGAACATAGAAAACGTTCTGCTTGCGGCCTTCCGTGTCGAGAAGGAGACCCGCTTGCGGGTGGACCACCGTTGCCACGGAGAGGCCGAGCTGTTTGATGAGCTGCGCGATCATCGGCGCCCGTTCCACCATGTCGATGCTCGTCAACGGAATCGCGCGATGTCCGCGGGAGCGTTCGGGTGACGTCCAGGCCGGTTCGTCGCCGGCAGTCGCGAGCAACGTCAGGCAGCGCACATCGTCGTCGAGCGCAGCCGAGCCTGACGCTTTGAGAGCGAACTCCTGCTGATCGCCGTCGAGAGCATCGAACCGTTCCGTCTTGAAAAACCGGACCAGCGCGGAGGCCGGTGCGCCATGTTCATCGACGAACTCGTCGCGAAAAAAATCGACGACACGCTGGGCTGCACTCGCCATGCTGCCAGGATCGTCATCGAAGAGGCTGCGCAGACGGCCGCGGCAGGCCATCATTTCATTGACGCCGAATGTCGCGATTTTGTAGGGCATCACGCCGAAAGCTTCTTCACCATCGCACCGAGTTGCTCGACGTCGAACGGCTTCTGGACCACGGCGCGGACGATGGAGCTGTCGAATGCGGGAGTGTGGCGCGGACCCGCCGCCGTGCAGACGATGACCGGCACCGTGCGTTTCGTCGACGCGAGATGGTCGATGACGGCGGGACCGTCGATGACCGGCATCATCAGGTCGAGGACGATGCAGCAGAGGTCATCGCGCGTGTCGATGATCTCGAGCGCTTCGCCGCCGTTCGACGCGACCACCGACTCGAGGCCGGCGCGAAGCATCACGGCCGTGAGCAGGCCGCGCGTGGGTGCATCGTCGTCGATGATCAGGACCGTTTTTGCCATGGGGACGGAACGTTACGATACAGGAGCGACGCGCTCGTATAAAGCAGCAAGATCGGCACCGGTGCGGGCCAGCACTCATCGATCCGCGTACTGACGCGGATTACGCGTTTCACATTAACGCGTGACGATGGCCTCGAAGCCTTTTCCGCGAAGTTGCGCGATGGTCTTCGCCGCCGCGGCGCGCGATGCGTACGGACCGACGCGGACGAGGATGAACTGATCGCTCTGCACGCTCTCGGCGTGCGTTCCGGTCCGTGCCACACGATCGATCAGTTGCGCGGCGTTTCGGGCCTCGCGGAACGCGCCGAGCTGGACGAAGAATGATCGGACGGCGGCGGGCACGCTGATGCTCGCGCGCTGCGCCGTCTCGACGGGCGGCGGCACGTCGGCCAGGATGAACGCGGCGGTGTTCAGCACCATCGGCTCGAATGGAACGGTGACCGTCCGGGACGCAACGCGTGCGCCGCGGCGCGCGGTGATCGTGAACGTGCCCGCCGGCAGCGAACGGAAAACGTAGTTGCCGCCGGCGTCCGTCGTGGCCGTCAATCCCAGCGGATCGATGCGCACCTCGGCCGGCCCGCCTTCGACCGTGCCGGCCACGCTGCGCAGTGCCTGCACTTCGAAGGCGATGTTCTTCGGCTGGTCGGCAGGCGCATTCACGACGCGCGTGCTCGTTCCCTTGATCGTGTATCCGGCGGGAAGCGATTCAGTCGCGAGATCGATCGTGAATTCGCCCGCTGGTCCTGCCAGCACGAAGCCGCCCTCGGTATCGGTCGTCGCGCTCATGTCCGCGCCTTTCGTCGTTCTTGCGTTGATGACCGCGCCGGCGATGCCGAGGTTGGCGTCGCTGACGACGCGGCCGATGATGCGTGCCGGTGACCAGACCAATCCGAAATCGGCGCGGCCCGACGCGTTCAATTCGGCGGTCGACGGCGTGGTGAAGTACGCCGGTCTCGACGCGCCGAGCTTCGCCGCGACGCGATGCTTGCCCGGCGGAACGTCGCGGAATGCGTACGCGCCGTTTTTCGTGGTGCGGGTGGAGCGCGTGTCGTCGAGCATGACCACGATGCCGTCGAGCGGAGTGGTCGTGTCGTTGACGACGCCGTGCTGCTGCGGATCGAGGAAGACGATTCCTTCGATCGTTCCAGCGCGCTGCAGAAATTGCGGGAGCCCGTCGAAACGATGGCGCACGCCTGCCTCGACCGAGGAGCCGTCGATCGATCGCGATGCGATGCTCGTCCGCCAGCGCGAGTACGACGCGTAGATGTCCGTCGACGCCATCAGCCGCCGCGTGTACGAGAGGGTGGCCAGCATCGACTCCTGCGTCGACGCCACCCCTTCACTGCGGTCGACGACGGCGTGGAGACGGAGCTGGTTGCGCGTGTCGGCGGAGTTGAACGCGGCATCGATCCCGCTCTGCACGCGCCGCGGCGTGAGGTTGACCGTGACGCCGTCGATGTAGCCGAGGTTGATGAGCGCGGCGTTGTCGCGAAGGACGCGCGCCAGATCCTCCGGCGTCCGAACGGTGATGCCGAGGCGCAACAGCGCCAGTTCGAGGCCGGGCGTGTCGTGGAAGATGAGATCGAGCGACGGCGCGCGGCGCTGCCGTTCCACCCAGGCGTTGACGGTGAAACCGCCGCTGCCCGCGCGCCCGCTCAGGCGCAGCGTGTCGCCGCGCCGGCTGCTCTGCGAGTTGTCGAGCAGGCGATACGACGCAGCGGCGCCGAAGCGCTGTGCGTCGTAGGAAACGCCGGCCGGGATTCCGATCGTTCGGATCGATGCGTCCGTTCCGCTGCGTACGACGCTGCCGTCCGCCCCGGTGAGCACGGAGAGATGCGGGGTCACCGCGTAGCGCACTGCGACGTTCGCAACGCCGACGCTCTGGTCGAACGCCACGATTTTCGTACGGTCGTAGGTCGCGTACGAATCGACGTTGAGGCGCTTCGTGGCGCGGCGGCTCCAGTCCATTTCGCCGTGCACGCCGGGAAGATCGCTCAGTCCGAGCGTCGGAAAGTCGTTCGGTTTGTAGAACAGGCGCCCGCGCAGTTGATCCCTTTCCGTCTGATACCGCACTTCGCCCGACCCCGCCACTCCGCGGCTGACCGCCATCTCGCCGCGCGCAAAAAGCGCCTCGCCATCGCGATACTCCGTCGCCAGCGACGCCACCGCGCCGCGCCGCGCGGCCGTTCCGCGCGGTTCGGAGAGGAATGCGTATGCCGAGGGGATGATGCGGAAGCGGCCGCGATCGATGCCGTAGCCGGCGCTGGCGACCCAGCGTCTGTCGGCGGGAAGGAAAAGATCCTCGTACATCGTCGACGCCGCGTATCCGGCGTGCAGTTCGAGCGGACCGTCGATGAGATGGACGCCGCGGACTTGCGTGGAACGGATCGTGAGCGGCGAGAGATCGATGAAGTCGTCGAGCAGGGTGAACGTGCGGCGTCCCGAGGTGGTGCGGTAGTAGACCGAAGGGATCGCGTTCGTCGAACGGCCGAACGATTCGGTCAGGTAATGCACGTTGAGCAGATGAAACTGCGAGCGCCGTTCGCCGTCGGTGGTGAAGACGTCGAACGCGCTCTGGACCTGGTGCGCGCCGCCGGCGTAACGAATATCCGCGCGGCCGATCGGAGCGTTCGTCGCAAGCGCGGCGGGCAACGGCTGCTGCGCCGCCGGAGAAATGGTGATGACATACGCCCGAGTGCCGCTCGCGGTGATGGCGATGATCTGCGTCGTGCCCGCGCTGCGGCCGGTGATGGTGACGCGGCCCCCCGAGGCCATGGTCACGTCGGCGATGGCGGGATCGACGGCATAGGCGGCCGTCGCGCCGGAGATCTCAATCGTCGCCGTTTCCGCCACGCGCAGCGTGACGTTCTCCGCGCAGGCGATTCGCGCGAAAAGCACGGCCACGGCGGCGAGGGCGAAGCGTCTCACCGGACGTCGAACTCCGCGGACGACGTGATCGGCTTGCCGTTCTGCAGGTCGTAGGTGACGAAGGCGCGATAGTGGCCGGCGGCCAACTCGCCGCCGTACTCGGCGCGCAGGTCGAAGTTCTCGCCGGGCAGCACGCGGCGCGCCGGCAAGGCCTGCTTCGCCACGAGCGCGCCGGCGGGATTGACGATGGCCAGAACGCCGCGCGCCAGCACCGGTTCGCTGCCCGTGTTCACCAGTTGCTGCGACACCGCGAGGTTTGCGGTCCGGCTCGGCGGCCGCACCGACAGCGGCGTGGCCGTAGCCGTGGCATTACCGGAGAGCGCGAACGTCATCAGCATGCCCAGCGACGCGGTCGCGTTCATCCCTGCGCTCTTCATCCTGGTCGTGCCGTGAAAGAGGGCGATGATGGCGCGCGACGACGGATTCGGCGGGATGGTGACCGTGACGGTGACGTTGGCGCGTTCGCCCGGAGCCACCGTCACCGACTTGCGCGAAAACACCGCCGTCGCGGCGATGCTGCCGGTCAATTCACCGGCGTTCACGTAGAGGCGATGTCCGTCGCGGGCCACGGCGTCCTTGGCAATCATGTCGAACGTGAAACGCTGATCGCTGCTGTTGACGATGGTCAGCGTCTGCGTCGTGCTCTGTCCCGGCGTACCCTGCAGCATGACCACGGCCGGCGATACGGAGAGCGAGCCTTGAGTCGCAAACAGAGGAAGCGCGAGGAACATTAAGGCAATCATTACGAATTTAAAGTTCATCATACATCCTTCAGTTACTATTCACTTCCCAGGCGACGGATGCGGAGAGCGGCCCCGCGGCCGCTTCGATCGGGACTTCGATGTCGAGCGTGTGGACGGTGACGGTTCCGACGGCCGCGTGCGCATCGACGACGAACGGCGCGGCCGTCAGCGGCCGGCCGTCGAGCCGGTACGTCGCTCTGCCGTCCCACGACTCCAGGCGCGCCACGATGGCTGCCGTTCCCGCGGTTGCGTTGCCGGCGCGTTCGATCCGGATTCCGAATTTCCGGCGAAGACGCGTCGTCCGTGCGTTTCCCGAATGAGTGACCGCGTTGAGATCGAGCCACGCTTCGCTGCCTGCTGCTTTCAGCGACTCGTCGTCCGATCCAACCGCGACGAAGACGATCACCAGCATCTCCTCGGGCGGCGCGGCGGCGCGGCGGCGTTCGGCACGGAGCGGCAACGCTGCCGAAACCAGGAGAACGAGTACCGCGATCATCATTCGTTTCATACGTCACCTCGGCGGCGGTGCCGGAGCGCGTCGCCACGCTCCGGCACCGGCTGTCAATTCGATTCGCGTCAGTTGGAGGTGGCCGTGAAGTTGATCGTGTTGTCGATCGCGGCGGCCGCGGCGCTGTCGGCGACGACGATGTCCCACGAGTAGCTGCCGGTCGAGCCGTACGTTCCGGTCGACGTCAGCGTGGTCGCGGCAGAGTCGCTGAGCGTGCTGCCGTTGAGCTTCCAGGCCACGCCGGAGGCCGGAGCCGATCCGAGCTGCGCGGTGAGCGTGTAGTCGGTGCTGGTCAGGTTCGCTTTGTCGACCTGCACGCCGACGGTGGACGAGATCGTCCAGTTCGATGCGCCGCGGGCCAGCGTGAAGCCGGTCGGCGCCGAGCCGTACTTGCTGATGTTGCCGAGGGCGCTCGTGGCCGCCGCCGTGCCCGTGCCGCTGGTCGTGCCGCCGGCGGATTCGACGGTCAGGCTGATCGAGCTTTCGACCGTGCCGGTAACGGTGAGCGTACCGCTCGAGGTGTCGGCCGACGCGACCGACGCAAACGCCAACATTGCTACTGCTACAGAGACACCAAACATCTTCTTCATTGTTCTTCTCCTTAATTGTTTTGGCTGCTTCGGTAGGTAAGTGCCGGAGAAGAGACGAAAAAATACAGGCTCCCAAACTTTTTTCGTTTCGCGGCTAAAATTCGCGCACCGGAGGACCCGATGAAACGACTGCTTCTGACGATTGCCGCGGTGCTGATCCCCGTCGCCGCATGCGCGCAGGATTCAACGAACCCACACGCCGAACATGCGATGACTGCGGCGAACACGAGCGTGTCGCAGGATTGGGCGAAGAAGAAGGTCGACGCCTCGCCGCGCCATCACGAGTGGGTGAACCTGAAGTCGGGTACGCGCACCGTCAGCGCCTTCGTCGTCTATCCCGAGGTGAAAAAGAAGGCGGCGGCGGTGGTGGTGATCCACGAGATCTTCGGGATGAGCGACTGGGTGCAACTGCTCGCCGACGAGGTTGCGGAAGCGGGCTACATCGCCATCGCGCCCGACCTGCTGTCCGGCATGGGTCCGAACGGCGGCGGCACGAGCAGCTTCGCCGACGGCACCGCGGTCGGCAAAGCGATCCGCGATCTTCCGCCCGACCAGATCACCGCCGATCTGAACGCCGCCGCGGATTACGTCTCCAAACTTCCCGCCGCGAGCGGCAAGGTGGCCGTGGCCGGCTTCTGCTGGGGCGGCACGCAGTCGTTCCGTTTCGCCACGAATCGTCCGAGCCTCTCCGCCGCGTATGTTTTCTACGGCACTGGACCGGAGTCGCCCGAGGAGATCGCGAAGATCAAAGCGCCCGTTTACGGCTTCTACGCCGGCAACGACGCCCGCGTCGGCGCGACGATCCCGAAGACAGTCGAGCTGATGAAAGCCGCCGGCAAAACCTTCGAGCCGGTGACCTACGAAGGCGCCGGCCATGGCTTCATGCGCGCCGGCGAAACGCCGCCGCCACCCGCCGACGCCGATCAGAAAGTCCGCGACGCCTACGCCGGCAACAAGAAAGCGCGTGACGACGCCTGGGCGCGGTGGAAGGGATTGCTCAAGAAGCTGTAATGCCTCATCGCGGCTCATCCGGGCCATCCGCGGTTGAAAAATCGCGTTTGACGCTGAAGCAACTGCGCTGGATTGCCATCGCCGCGCCGATCGTCATCGTGGCCATCCTCGAAGCCGTGCGGCTTTCGACGATCGGCGTCACCTCGGCGCAAAGCCGGCTGCTGCTCGACGGCGTCGTGGCCATCGCGCTCGCGCTCATGAGCATCGTCATGGTCACCTCCGTCACGCGGATGCAGCATCGGCTGGCGCGGCACAACGAGGAGTTGCTGGCGCTGCACAGCGCGGGACTGGACGTCGCCGCGGAGTTGTCGCTCGATGCCGTGTTGAACAAGGTCGTGGAGCGCGCGCGGACGCTGGTCGGCGCGCGTTACGGCGCGCTCTCCGTCGTCAACGCCGATGGCTCGATCCAGACCTTCATCACCTCGGGCATCACTCCCGAAGTCCGCGCCGCGATCGGACCGCCGCCGGTCGGCCACGGTCTTCTCGGCGTCGTCCTCAATGAAGGCGAGCGGCTGCGCCTGCCCGACATCGGACGCGATCCGCGCTCGCATGGCTTTCCGCCCAACCATCCGGTGATGCATTCGCTGCTGGCCGTGCCGATCACGTGCAAAGGCCCGTTCGCCGGCAACCTCTATCTGAGCGAAAAGCACGACGGCGCTCTGTTCAGTGAAAGCGATGAAGAGACGCTGGAGCGTTTCGCCGTGCAGGCCGCCATCGCCATCGACAACGCGCATCTTCATCGCCAGGTCGCCGATCTCGCCGTCGCGCAGGAGCGCCTGCGCATCGCCCACGAGATGCACGACGGCATCGCGCAGGTCCTCGGCTATGTGAACACCAAAGTTCAGGCGGCCACCGAATACCTCCGCCGCGAAAAAACGGAGGAAGGCCTGGTGCAGTTGCGCGAGCTCGCCGTCGCCGCGCGCGAGGCGTACGGTGACGTGCGCGGTGCGATCGTCGATCTGCGCACGCTGCCGGGACCGGCGCGCAATTTCGAAGACGTGCTGCGCGAATACATCGACCGCTGGGAAGAGCAGAACGAGATCGACGTAACGCTGCTGATCGATGCCGATCTGGTCATGCCCAGCGGCGTGGAACTGCAGCTCATTCGCGTCATTCAGGAATCGCTCGCGAACGTTCGCAAGCATGCGAAGGCGACGACGGTCACCGTCGAAGTCCGCAGGCAGAACGGCAAACTGCTGCTGATCGTGCGCGACGACGGCACAGGATTCGCGCAGGCAGGACTCGGCCGCACCGACTTCCCGCGCTTCGGCCTTTCGACGATGCGCGAACGCGTCGAATCGATCGGCGGCACGTTCTCGATCGATAGCACGCCGGGCGCGGGCACGATCGTCCGCGCCGAAGTGCCGCTGCCATGATTCCACGCCGCGCGTCATCGGCAGAAATCCTCCTGACGCTGGCGGGCGCGGCGTACGGACTCGGCGCCGGCATCACCATCGCCACGCTCTGGATCGCCGAACCGCACGCCGGCCAACTGCCCGGCGCAATGCTCGCTCACGCCCTCGATGCGCGCGGTCCGTTGCGCGGAATCGTGTCGGTGATTCTTGCGCCGCTCGTGGCCGCGTTCCTGATGCGGCGATTCGCCGCGCACATCGCGACTAGCCGCCCGTGGGCCTTGCGCGCGATGGCCGTGGCGCTCGCGAGCGGTCTCTGGCTCGCGCTCATCGATCCCTTCGATTCGATCGCCATCCTCTTCCTGCCGTTGGCTGCGTGTGCAGCGCTGTTCCTGATCCGGCAGATCGATGCGCGTTTCACGCGGCGCGACGTCATCCTCATTCCATCCGCCATCGCGTTCTACATCACGCTCGCCGCGCTTTGGCCGGCGATGTCGTTGCCGTTGGCGATTCTGTTCGCAGCGATGATCGTTCTCGCGCTGCGGATCGTCGTGGCGATCATGCCCGGCAATCTCGAACCGTCGTCTGCGTTCGCGCTGGCGCCGCTCGGACTCCTGTTCCACGCGCGGCTCTGGTTCGGCGATTCGATCGCACTGCCGATCGCGGCATTGCTGTTCATCGTCGCCTCGCCGCTGATCCTCCGAATCGCGGTTCGCGAAATCCCGCGGCGTTTCGTCGCGTATGTCGTCTATCCCATCTTCGCCATCGCCATGGCCGCGTCGAGTGACATCGCCTCGGCCGAGGGGATGCCGCGGCTCAACGTCTTCGAGGATGGCCATTCGATGACGCCCGCCGCGGCCATGCTTCACGGCGCGCGTCCGTATCGCGACGTAGTGCCAGGTCACGGCCTCATCTCCGACGGATTGCTCGATCTGGTTCTGATGAAACTTGGCGCCGAGGACGCCGGATCGATTCTCCGCATGCGCGGCGTGGCAACCGCGCTGCTTCCGGCTGCTGTCTACGCCGTCGCACTCGCCGCGACCGGCTCCGCGGAGGCCGCGGTCCTCACGCTCCTGGCGGCGATGTGCATCACCATCACCGGCACGCCGTGGGTCCTGCCGGTGTCGGCGATCGACGCGATGCCTCCGCTACGCGCGATTCCGTCGCTGTTCGCGCTCGCGTTCTGCGCGGCGGCGCTGCGATTGCGGTCGCGGCGTTCGCTGGCAATCGCCGGATGTCTCGCCGTCATCGCCGTTCTCACGTCGATCGACTTCGGCTTCTACGCAATCGCCGCCGTCGCCGTCGCGACGATCCGTTTCCACGATCGACGCGCGTTCGTCAGCACCGCCGCAGGCGCAGCAATCGCGGCGATTCCCACCGCTCTCCTCATGCTGATCGCCGGTTGCCTCGCCGCGTTTCTGCGCGTCACGCTCTTCGAAATCCTCCCGCTCACCGACGCATACACGATCGGCTTCTTCGACTTTCCCGCCGCGTACAACTCGATGCGCGCCTTGCCGGAGATCGCCGCGGGACTCTTCGCCATGCGCACCGTCTGGATCGTTCTCTGGGGCACGATCGCGGTGGCGACGTCAGCGATGCTGGCCTTCCGTCAACGGCGCACGATCGAGCCGCTCATGATCCTCGGCGTCTGGGTGATGACCGCAGCACTGTCGTACGCGGAACGAACAAACGTCTACTTCATGCCCGTCGCGATCATCATCGTGATCGCCGTCGCGCACCTCTTGCGGCGGAATCGGATTGCCATCGCCATCATGACCATCGCGATCATCGCCATGTGTGCGCCAGCGGCTCGTCTCCTGCGCGACGGAGCGATGCGCCGCGTGCACGGCGCCGATCGCGCCTTCACGCTCTACACCGCCGCGCCGCATGCCGCCGGCGTCTGGATGAACGTCGACAACGCCCGAAAAGTCGCCGCCGCACAGTCGTTCATCGGCACGCTCGCGCCGTCGGAGACGTTCTTCGATTTCGCGAACATGCCGATCCTCTATTACCTTTTCGATCGCCGCCTGCCGGTCCGCCAATACGAAACGCCGTTTTACGAGCCCGACGACTTGCAGCGCGAAGTAATCGCCCACCTCGAACACGATCGCTCGATCCGCGCGGCGCTGATGCAGTTCCCCAACCGCGGCGATTTCTCCATCGACGGCGTCCCCAACCCTGTCCGCGCACCGCTCGTCTTCGCCTGGCTGCGCGCGCACTTCCGGCCCGCCTACGCGCGCGATGGCGTCGTGTTCTGGATTCGCAACGAGTGATCAGCCAATCCGCACCAGCGTCACACCGCGGCTGATCTCGCTGACCTCGGCACGGACATCGAGAAAACGGCGGATCACATCGAGGTTCGTCCTGGCGTGGCTGGAGAGCGGCGTGGTGGTGAACGAACCGCCGTCGCTCAGCGCGAGCGGCAGCAGCAATTGATCCGCGAGCTGCTCGCCGACCGCCGCGGTGCTGTTGATGTAACGCTTGGCTTGTTTCGCGGCATCGTGCGCGACCTGCTCGGCGCGAACGCCGCGCGCGCCGAAGGCTGTGAAAACGTCGGTGACGTTCTCCGAGGCGATCGTCACGGAAACCGTGTTGCCGGGACCGGCCGATCCCGTCACCGTATGCGCCTGCCGGCACTCCTCGCCCCACCCGAGCTCCTCGGCTGCGGTCTGCACTTCGCGCTGCGCGATCGTGTACGGAAGATTGGCGACGACCGCGCGAATCGTGCGGCTGACGATCTCGCCACGCTGCTCGACATGGAGCGCAGCGAGACGTGCGACCGGCGTGACGCGGACGCGAATCTTCCCGCCGCCGGCCGGATAGAAGCCGGGACGCACCAGTTCCAGATCGACCTCCGCTCCCATCCGCCGCAGCAGCGGCAGAAACGCGGTGTCGAGAAACTCGAACGGAGGCGCCGTCGGGTTATGCGTTCCGCCTTCGATCTCGATCGACGACGGACTACTGGCCAGAATGAGCGGGAGCAGGATCGTCTGCAGCACCAGCGTGGTCGAGCCGGCGGTACCGATCGCGAAGTGGTAGTCGCCGAAACGCAGCGCGCGCGGAACGAAGGTCAGCGTCGTCGCACCGAGGGTGGCGTTCTCCGCTGCGGCGTCGCCGATTTCTGTCGCCGCATTGACGGCGGTGAGGTGCTGTCGCAGAAGTCCCGGCTTCTCCCGCTTCGCACGGATGTTTTCGATGCGGAACGGCTTGCCCGTCACGAGCGAGAGGGCGAGCGAAGTCCGAAGGACCTGCCCGCCCCCTTCACCCAGCGCACCATCGATCACGATCACTGCGCATCATCCTTTCACGACTACGACCTGCTTCAGCGTATGCACGATGTCGACGAGATCGCTCTGCGCCTGCATCACCGCGTCGATCGATTTGTACGCCGCCGGCGTCTCGTCGATCACATCCTTGTCCTTGCGGCACTCGATGCCTTCCGTCGCCCGGACGTGGTCTTCGATCGTGAAGCGCTTCTTCGCCGCCGTGCGCGACATCGCCCGGCCGGCCCCGTGACTGCAGCTCTCGAAACTCTCCGGATTCCCTTTGCCGCGCACGATGAACGACTTCGCTCCCATGCTTCCCGGAATGATGCCGAGGTCGTTCTTTCCCGCGCGCACAGCACCTTTTCGCGTGACGAAGACGCGCTGTCCGTAATGCTCCTCGATCGCCACGTAGTTGTGATGGCAGTTCACGACCTCGGCATCCGCCGAGAACGGCGGAAGCAGATTTGCGCCGCGAATCGCATCGAGGATCTCGGCCATCATCAGCTCGCGATTCGTCATCGCATACGACTGCGCCCAATGCACCGCCTTCACGTAGTCGTTGAAATGATCGGTGCCCTGCGGCAGGTAGGCGAGGTCCTGATCCGGCAGGTTGATCATCCATTTGCGCATGTCCTGCTTCGCCAGCTCGATGAAGAACTGGCCGATGCGGTTGCCGACTCCGCGCGAGCCGCTGTGTAAAACGATCCAGACGTTCTGCGCCTCGTCGAGACAGACCTCGATGAAGTGATTGCCGGTTCCGAGCGTGCCGAGGTGGTTGGCGTCATTGCCGCGGCCGAGTCGCGGATGCTTCTCCACGATCTCGCTGTAAACCGGCAGCAGGTTCGCCCACGCCTCCGCATTGCGCGGCGGCGGCTCGCGCCAGGCGCCGCGGTCGTTTCGTCCGCCGTTGTCGGTACGGCCGTGCGGAACGGCCTTCTCGATCGCGGTACGGAGCGGGTGCAGATCGTCCGGCAGATCGCGCGCATTGAGCGACGTGCGGACAGCCATCATCCCGCAGCCGATATCGACGCCGACCGCGGCCGGAATGATCGCCGTCGTCGTCGGAATGACGCTCCCAACCGTCGCCCCCTTGCCGAGATGCACGTCAGGCATCGCCGCGATCCAGCGATAGATGAAGGGAAGCGTGGCGATGTTCAGAAGCTGCTGCTTCGCCTCATCCTCGACCGGCACCCCGCGCGTCCACGACTTGATCGGCGCACCATGCTCCGGAGCAAAAACTTCGTACGTGTGATCGTTAGCCATAGCGGATTCCTTTTAATGCATTCGATCCCGGCGCCGGGCCGAGGACCTTCACAAGCTGGTCCTCGGCCGTCGCGTAGAACGTGCCGCTTTATGTTTGACGGTCGTTCCGTGACGCTACTAATGGCGAGGGAGGTGCCAGAGTGCTCTTCGCGCACGTAAGTCTTTGATATCGCGGTGGATGCCGCGCTTACGTGACATTCGCAGCTCGACCTAGAATCCATGAACTTCTATCTAGTGGGATAGCCGATTAGAATATCTGCCATCGTGAAGACGGTCGCTATCGGACTCCTCGGCGTTTCGCTCGATTCCGGCGGCAAGGCCTCCTCCCGCTGGGAGAAGTGGCGTCCCTCGGTGTGTCTCTGCCAGCAGGAGGACCTCCTCGTCGGCCGCTTCGAGTTGCTCCATCCACCCGATGCAGCGAATCTCGCGCACACCGTCGCGCGCGACATCAAATCGGTCTCGCCGGAAACCGAAGTGGTGCTGCGGCCGCTGGCCATGCCGCACGCCTGGGATTTCGAAGAGGTCTACGGAATCCTCCACGAGTTCGCGCGAACGTACCCGTTCGACGTTGAATCCGAGGATTACCTCATCCACATCACGACCGGAACGCACGTCGCGCAGATCTGCCTTTTTCTGCTTACGGAATCGCGGCACTTTCCCGGACGCCTCGTGCAGACTTCGCCCGGCAAGGACGAGCGCTTCGTGCAGGGAAGTTGTCAGATCGTCGATCTCGATCTCTCGAAGTACGACGCCATCGCCTCGCGCTTTCGCGAGGAACAGAAGGAGGCCGCGTCGTTTCTCAAGTCAGGCATCGCCACGCGAAATGATCGCTTCAACCAGCTCATCGACCGCATCGAACAGGTTGCGATCCACTCGCGCGAGCCGCTTCTGCTCATGGGTCCAACGGGCGCGGGAAAGTCGCGGCTGGCGCGGCGCATCTTTGAATTGAAACGGTCGCGGCACCAGGTCGCCGGCGAATTCGTCGAGGTCAACTGCGCGACGATTCGCGGCGAGGCGGCCATGTCGGCGCTCTTCGGGCACGTGAAGGGATCCTTCACCGGCGCGTTGCGCGATCGTCCCGGCCTTCTGCGCGCTGCAAATCGCGGCGTCCTTTTTCTCGATGAAATCGGTGAGCTCGGACTCGACGAACAGGCCATGCTTCTGCGCGCGCTGGAGGAGAAGGTCTTTCTGCCGCTGGGCAGCGACCGCGAGGTGAAGAGCGAATTCATGCTCATCGCCGGCACCAACAGGAACCTCGCCGAGATGGTTCGCGAGCACCGCTTCCGCGACGATCTTCTGGCGCGCATCAATCTCTGGACGTTCCTTTTGCCCGGTCTCGCCGAGCGTTTCGAAGACCTCGAGCCGAATCTCGATTTCGAGCTGGAGCAGTTCGCGCGAAACAGCGGAGCAAACGTGCGATTCAACCGCGAAGCCCGCGAGCGCTTTCTCCGTTTCGGAACGTCGCCCGAGGCGCTCTGGCCGGGAAACTTCCGCGACCTCAACGGCGCCGTCGTGCGTATGGCTACCTTCGCACGCGGCGGACGCATCACCGTCGACATCGTCGATGAGGAGATCGCGCGGCTCCGCGACGCGTGGCATCCGCGCGCGATTTCGGCGTCGAACGCGGTGCTCTTGCGCTGTCTCGGCGACGAACGCGTCGCTCTGCTCGATCCCTTCGAACGCGTGCAGCTCGAACACGTCATCGAGATCCTGCGCCGCGCCCGGTCGCTGTCCGACGCCGGCCGGCTGCTCTTCAGCGCCTCGCGCCAGAAGAAGACCAGCGCGAACGACACGGACCGTCTGCGCAAGTATCTGGCGCGTTTCGGCCTCGATTGGAAAAGCGTTCGGGACGATGTTGGCGCGGTCTGAAGCTCACCCCAGAAACTTGTAGCCGAGGCCGTGGACAGTGACGATGTACTCCGGCTTCGACGGATTCGCTTCGAGCTTCTGGCGCAACGAGGCGACGTGGACGTCGACGGTGCGGGTGACCGGCGTGGCGTCGTACCCCCATACTTTGTCGAGCAGCTCGTCGCGCGCGAGGACGGCGCCGCGATGTTCGACGAAGTAGCGCAGCAGCTTGATCTCGAGCGTCGACAGATCGACCGGCGCACCTTCTCGCCGCACTTCGGCGCTCCGAAAGTCGACGTGCACCGGACCGAATGCGTAGGAGTCGGAGGCGTTGGCGGCCATCGTTCGCGCGCGGCGCAGCAGCGCCTCCACGCGCGCGAGCAGTTCCATCATCTCGAACGGCTTGGTCAGGTAGTCGTCGGCGCCGAGCTTGAGTCCGACCACGCGATCGACGACCTGGCCGCGCGCGGTGAGCATCAGGATCGGCGTCTGGATGCCGCGCTGGCGCAGATCGCGGCAGACGTCGAAGCCGTTCTTCTTCGGCAGCGCGACGTCGAGCACGATCAGATCGAACGGCGTGCGCGTACCGGTGGCCAAAGCCGATTCGCCATCGCTCTCGACGGTCACGAGGTAGCCCTCGGATTGAAAACGGTCGCGCAGCGTGAGGATGAGACTCTCTTCGTCCTCGACGAGCAGGATGCGCCGCTGGAACTCAGCCATGCTGCGCAACCTCCGGCGAGACGGGCAAACGCAGCGTGAAAATCGCGCCGGCGTCGCGGCGTTTGTCGACCGACACGCTGCCGCCGTGCGCGAGCGCGATCTGTTTCACGATCGTCAGTCCAAGTCCGCTGCCGCGAACGCGATCGGCGCCGCGCCCGCGATAGAACGGCTCGAACAGATGCGGCAGATCGCGCGCGGCGATTCCGGGACCGCGGTCTTCGACCGAAATCGCGACGCTGTGATCTTCCGCCGTGGCGCGAATGGCAACCCACTTTCCGGCCGCACCGTGGCGGATTGCGTTCGCGATCAGGTTCTGCACCGCGCGCGCGAGCGACGCTGCATCGCCGTCGACGAACGGCAACTCGCGATCGACGTCCGTCTCGATCGCGATCGACTGCTCGTCCGCCATCCACCGGCAATTGGCAACCGCTTCGTCGATGACCTTCGCGACGTCGACCGGCACGTGCGGCAACTTCCGCCGCGACTCCATCCCGCCGTACGCGAGCACCTGCCCGATCATCTCCGTCAGCCGTCGCGATTCCTTCACGATCGCGGCGCCGTATCGCGACACCTGCGACGGCTCGGTGACGATGCCGTCGGCGAGATTCTGGCCTGCCGAGGTCAGCGCGGCGACGGGAGTGTTCAACTCGTGCGTGACGCCGGCCACGAACTCCAACTGCTGCAGCCGCAGCCGCTCCGCCGTGCGCAACATCGTCACCAGCGCGAGCACCGTGCCCGCGAGCACCGCCAGGATCCCGCCGGTGATCAGCAGGTTATGCAGCCGCGTGTGCGCGACCATTTCTTCCATCGATCCGCGGTGATGCCGAACTAGCAGATTCCACATCGGCGGACGCGGCGGCGGCTCAAGGAGCGGCGCCTCCATCGGCATCCGCCGCATCGCGCGCACGCTGAAAATCGGCAGAACGATGTCGGCACGAAACGGCGCGGCATTCCCGGCATCGGATCGATAGAGCGTCGCGCCGTTGTCGGGCGACACGATGGACACGTCGTAGTCGCGGCCGTTCGGCGTATCGAAATAGCGCCGCGTCATCTCCGGCAGAAACACGCGCGCGAGGTAATCGCCGTCGATCTCCACGATCGTGTAGCCAGGACATCCGCCCTCGGCCATCTTCATGTGATTCGGGTGAACTTCGATCGCATGCATGGCCATCGCAGCAACGTGCTGCTCGATCATGGCCCGCCGCATCCCGCCGCACGGAATCACCAGCGCCATTACTCCGCCAACGATCGGACCCGGCACCGGCCTTCCGCCCGCTGCTTCCTCGGCGATCATCGGACGCAGCGCCGCGAGCGACGCCGGCCACGCCGCCGGACGTACGCTTCGTGTCGCGGGATCGATCAATTGAAGATGATCCGGCTCGAACGGAGGCACGAAGTAAACGGCGCGCACAATTTTCGGATCGCGCGCCGTCGCTGCCCATTCGTCATATCGCTTCAGCAGATGGTCCGCCGTCGCATTCGGCATCGGCAGTTGAAACGCGATGAACATCCGCGTCAACTCGTGATCGAACTCGTCGCTGAAATGATGCGCGGCAAATTCGATTCCGGCACGCATCCGCTGCCGCTCCGCTTTCGCGAGATCATCGATCCAGCGATATTGCATGTGTCCGAGAACGACGAGCGCCGCGGTGAGGACCGCCAGCGAGATGGACGCTGCCGTAGCGCTGCGGCTCCCCTTCATGCGATCGAGTCTAGCATCCGGAATTGCGCGAAAATCGAGCGCCCATGCGGGTTTTACGTTTCTTACAAAGCGCTTTCCTCGGGTTGATCACTCCGCGGCGTACGATGCGTACATTGCTCGACGAAAGGAAACATCGAATATGAAACGAATCGCTCTCGCACTCTGCTTCACCGCCATCGCATCGCTCGCCATCGCCCAGGAACCGCACATGATGAAAATGCGCATGGGTCCTGATCCCGGCGAGATCGCCGCCACCCTCGGCCTCAGCACCGATCAGAAAGTCCAGTGGGACAGCATCCATCAGCAGTTGCAGGCCAGCGTCGAGCCGCTGCTCCAGCAGCTTCGTTCGTCGCATGAACAGCTCGAGTCGCTGGCGTCGTCGTCGAATCCCGACGCCACCGCCGTCGGCAAAGCCTTCCTCGCCGCACGCGCGATCGAAAAGCAGGTCAAGGCCGCGCACGAGTCCGCGCACGCGAAGCTGACGGCGATCCTGACGCCCGATCAGAAGGCGAAGTTCGACTCACTGCATCACGAGTTGGGACACGGCCCGATGGAAATGCACATGCGCCATGCCGAGCCCGGCTCGCGCGACTGAGTTTGCGTGCTGCTTCGGAAAAGGCCGCCGCCGAGGCGGCCTTTTTTTTGACACAATCGGCGCATGAATGAGCCGAGCATCACCGCCGAGGTCATCGCCGCGCACGGGCTGACGCCGGATGAGTACCAGCGCGTCGAACAGATCCTCGGGCGCGCGCCGAACTACACGGAGCTCGGCATCTTCAGCGTGATGTGGTCGGAGCACTGTTCCTACAAATCGTCGCGCGTCCACCTGCGCAAGTTTCCGACGACCGGACGGCGCGTCGTGCAGGGTCCCGGCGAAAACGCCGGTGTGATCGACATCGGCGACGGATGGGTGGCCGCGTTCAAGATGGAGTCGCACAATCATCCGTCGTTCATCGAGCCGTACCAGGGCGCAGCCACCGGCGTCGGCGGAATCCTGCGCGACATCTTCACGATGGGCGCGCGCCCGATCGCCTGCCTCGACTCGCTGCGCTTCGGCGAGTTGGACGCGCCGCGCATGAAGTATCTCGTCGACGGCGTCGTGCGCGGCATCAGCGGCTACGGCAACTGCATCGGCATCCCCACTATCGGCGGCGAGACGTCGTTCCACCGCAGCTACAACGGCAACATCCTCGTCAACGTCTTTGCGCTCGGCGTCACCACGCGCGACCGCATTTTTACCGGCACCGCCAGCGGCGTCGGCAATCCGGTCATCTACGTCGGCTCGAAAACGGGACGCGATGGCATTCACGGCGCGACGATGGCCTCAGCCGAATTCGACGAAGCGTCCGAGGAGAAAAGACCGACGGTGCAGGTCGGCGATCCGTTCACGGAGAAGCTGCTCCTCGAAGCGTGTCTCGAGATCATGGAGTCTGACGCCGTCGTCGGCATTCAGGACATGGGCGCCGCGGGCCTGACGTCGTCATCGTTCGAGATGGCCGGCCGCGCCGGCACCGGCGTGCGCATGAATCTCGATCGCGTTCCCGTGCGCGAGAGCGGCATGACGCCGTACGAGATCATGCTCAGCGAGTCGCAGGAACGGATGCTGATCGTGGCCAAGCGCGGCCGCGAGGATGAGGTCGTGCGTGTCTTCGAGAAGTGGGATCTCAACGCCGCCGTCGTCGGCGAAGTGACGGACGACGGTTTCGTGCGGCTGCTGTGGGACGGCGAAGAAGTCGCGGCCATTCCCGTCGATCCGATCTCCACCGAGGCGCCGGTTTACGAGCGTCCGATGTCCACACCGGAGCGCGTGCTCCCCAGATCGCTCGATCGTCAACATGTTGACGATCGAGATCTCACCGACGATCTCTTCCGTCTCATCGCTTCGCCGAACCTCTGCTCGAAGCGCTGGATCTGGGAGCAGTACGACACGACCGTGCGCACGAATACGATCGCGCGCCCGGAGCGGCGCGATGCTGCGATCGTGCGCGTGAAAGGGACCGGACGCGCGCTGGCGATGACCAGCGATGTCAATCCGCTCTACTGCTTCCTCGATCCGTACGAGGGCGGCAAACAGGCCGTGGCCGAGGCCGCGCGCAACATCGCCGTCAGCGGCGGGAGGCCGGTCGCGATCACCGATTGCCTCAACTTCGGCTCGCCGGAGCGCCCGGAGATCATGGGTCAATTCGCCGAGTGCATCCGCGGCATCAGCGACGCCTGCCTCGCCCTCGGCACCCCAGTCGTGAGCGGCAACGTGTCGTTCTACAACGAGACCGAGGGCCGCGCGGTGCTGCCGACACCGACGGTGGGAATGGTGGGTATCCTCGAACGCGACACCGACGGCTGCGAGATCGCCTTCCCCGAAGCCGGATTGGACATCATCCTGATCGGCGAAACGCGCGACGAGCTGGGCGGATCCGAATGGCAGCAGTCCGCAATGCCCGATGCGCTAGCCGCGCCGCCACGCGTCGATCTCGATCGCGAACAAGCGCTGGTCTCATTTTTCATTGCAGCGTACGAGCATCGACTCATCCGCAGCGCGCACGACGTTTCGAACGGCGGCCTTGCAATCGCGCTCGCCGAATGCGCGATGGACGGCGTCGGCTGCCACATCGAGCTCGCCGATCACACGAACGTCGACGCCATCGCGCTCCTCTTCAGCGAATCGCAGGGCCGCGCGATCGTGTCAACGTCACAGCCCGACGCCGTACTCAATCTCGCACAACAACACGGCCTCCCCGCGAAGCGCATCGGCCGAACGGAACTCGCCGCCTTCCTCATCGAACGCAACGGCCGCCCGCTGATCCGCACAACCGTCCCCGAGCTCGCCCGCATCTGGCGCTCCTCCTTCGCCCTGCTGTTAGGCGGTGACAGTGTGGAGGACGTCATCCGCGGTGTGGGCGAGGAAGCGCCGGAAGTGCTCGCGCGCTAGACGAATATGCCTCGCGTCGTGCGAGTATCAAACGACGCCCGAAGCGAGCATTCCACCGCCCTCCCAAAGCGGTGGCTCGATCGCCACCGCACTCCAAAGCTTCGCGAAATGTGCCTCGCGTAACGCACGAATCTAAACATTTCGTGCGCAGCACTTTGGAGTGCGCGTGGCGATCGAGCCACCGCTTTGGGAGGCGGTGGAATCGCGACGGCTCGCAGCCCGTGATGCTTGCGTAGACAGCGCCCTCTGTACACGCGCCCGGACGCTGGCGCGTCAGTTCTTCTTCGTCGGGTCGATCGAATCGAGGAAGCGTTGCCATGCGGCGTCGTCCGCCGCGGCGCCTTTTCCGGGCGGGCGATAGTTGATGAGGATGGCTGGCGAGTCGGTGAAAGGCACGGCGAGGTAGAGCATGTAGACGTGTTGTCCGTTCATGCTGCCGGTGATGCGCAGGCTCGGGATGAGGCCGATTTTCTTCGACGTCACGACGGCGTCACGCATGCCTTGCGCTTTCATCCCTGCCGCCCACTGATCCTCGGTGCCCATCTCGCTCACGAACTTTTTCTTGATCGGGTCGTAGCCGGTGTTCGAGACGCGACACCAGAAAACACCGCGATGAATCTGCGTGAAGTCGGGACCTTCGCGGGTGATCGCGCGATCGAGATCGTCGGTTGTGCCCCAGAAGCAATTGTCGGAGGTGCCGTAGCCGCGGATGGCGTAATCCGAGGGGATGGAAAGCGTGAGCGGCAGCGGGACGAGCTTCTTGCACGATGCGTCGAAGAAGCTGACGGCGCGAAAGCCGCCGGCCGGCTGCGCGGCATTGTGAGTCGTGTCGGCGATCGCGTCGTACTTGCACGGCGGATTCGGAAAGGCCAGCAGCTTCGCGTCGGGCGCGCCGGGAACGACGTGCTCGAGGTGCGATTCGTAGCTGCCGTCGCTGGCACTGCGGCGAAGGGCGAGATCGTGAATGTCGGTGGCGCGCCATTCGGTGACGACGCTGGTGGTGGTCTTCTTGTCGTGCACGATCGTCGACGTGATCTTCACCTTCTTCACCGGATGACGATCGACGGTCTCGCTGCCGACGACCTCTTCGCGCGAGGTGACGGCATAGCCTTCCGGCTCGGTGGGAACCTGCACGCAAGGGAAGCCGGGGCCGTAGACCCACGACAGCTTTTTGTCGTAATCGACGTACCTGCCGGTCTTGCCGTCGGCGCTCTCGCTCTTCAGAATTTTGCCGTCGCTCCAGACATGGGTGCGGACGATCTGGCCGCCGCCGGTGGCGACCATCTCCGCGCTGTACGCGGGCGGCCGCGGCGTCTCCGCGGCGAATGTCGTAGCGGCAACGGCGGCAAGAAGAACGAACGTCAAATAGCGCATGGCCGCAAAGGATGGGGCCGCTTCGCGCGCGCGAACGTGCGAAAAGTCACACGACGCGGCGAATTGCGCGCAGGCGTTCGACGGCGTGCTCCATGTCGGCGTGGACACAGATCGTGTCGAAGGGGATGGTGATGCGGGAGCCATCGCGGGCGATGACGGCGCCTTCGTTGGCCAGCATCGCCGCCTGATTCGCTGCTTCGTCGACGCCGAGGAGGGAGCCGGGTTCGCTGCGCGCGACGAGAGAACCGTCCGCGTTGTAGCGGCGGTCGGCGAACAGCACGGATTGGCGGTAATCCATCCCAACATTTCCGTCCAAATGCCGGTAGACTGTCGAACATCAGAGAGATGGAATCCGTGAGTCCTGCGATACGCCATCGCATGGGAATCGCACCGCGTGTCAGCGCAGCCATCGCGATCGCGGCGATTCTCTTGGGCGTCGGAGCCTTCCAACTCCTTTTTCGTCGTGTTCCGAGCGACTTCGAGCGCCTCGCTGACACCACGGCGCGCACGCACGTTCGGCCGATTGAGGCGCGACTCTCACGCTTCCCGTACGGCCGCTACGTAAGCCTGAAACGCCCGTCCCCGGGTAGCAAAGGCCAGCGCAACGTTCGCGGCGTCGCCGCAAGCATTGTCGCGGCGTCCGACACGAGGAATGGCGCACATGTCTCTGCCGTGGCGCACTTGTTGGCGGGGCAGAGCCGGCTGGCCGTTGATCTTCTTGAACAGGTTGTTCGCAGCCATCCCTCCAACGCAGCAGCGTGGTCCGACCTTTCGGCGGCGCGCTACGAGTTAGCCAACGGCGACGACGACATACAGGTTTCATTTCAGCGGCTGCCGCGGCGGACAGCGCATTGCGTCTGCAGCCAGCATCTGAGGAGGCTGCGTTCAACAAGGCGCTGGCGTGGGATGCGGCGCATGAAATCTACAGCGCCGAACGCGCTTACGCACATTTCCTCGTACTTTCAACATCATCGGAATGGTCACAGGAAGCGCGGGAACGGTTGAAGAAGCTTCAGGTGCAAAAAAGGCTTGCATCCTGGAAAAAGTCGGTCCCGGCAATCGAACTGGCCGTGCAGCAGGGCAATGCGGAACGCGTCGCCGGCTTTGTATCTCAATTTCCCGAAGAAAGCCGTTCATGGAGCGAAGTGGAGTTTCTCGGCCGATGGGCTGAGGCAGAGGCAAAAGGAGACCGCGACGAGGCCGACAAACAGTTATCGATCGCGCGTCGGCTCGCTGAAGCCCTTCGCCGGCAAAGTGGCGAACACCTCGCAGCGGATGCAGTTGCCTCAATCGACCGTGCCACCCCCTCGAAGCGCAAATCGCTAGTTACTGCGCACGCTGAATACCGCGAGGGCCGCCGGCTTTACTCCCAACGCCGGCTTGGCGAGGCAGCACCATTGCTGGATCGCGCCGTGCGGCATTTTCGTGTGGGAGGGAGTCCGTTGACGGCTGTCGCTGCGTACTACGCAGCGAATCTTGCCGTCGACGCGAGTCGTACCTCAGACGCGCTCGCCTTTCTCGAAACTGCAAAGAGAGAGACATCGCCTCGGTATCCCGCATTGAGCGCTGAACTGGAATGGCTTCGCGGAACGATGGAAGGGCGTGCAGGGCATCTCTTTGAAGCGCTTCACGCCTATTCGGCTGCAACCACAGCGTTTGCGGCACTCGGCGAAGCTAATAACAGCACGTATATGAAAACCTCGGCCGCGACGATTCTTACACGTCTCGGCCGGGATGCGGAGGCATGGAGGGCGAAACGCGACGCGTGGTCCTATTTCGGCGTGACGGAAGATGCGCATTCGTTGCAGATTGCGCTGATTGCCGCCGCGGATGGCGAAATCGTCCAATCTCATTTCGAATCGGCGCGAGCACTGCTGAATGCTGCATTGGAGCTCTCACAGGAAGCGCAGAATCCGCGAGCCGAGTCGACGGCGCTCGTATGGCGCGCTCTATGCGGTATCCGTGTCGCACCTTCCAACGCCGCGCTCGAGCTTTCGATCGCACGTCAGCGAGCCCAGGGGCTGAAGGACCCGGATCTTCGGAACGATGCGCTCGATCGGATACGGATCGCAGATGCGACCGCCACAAATGATGCCTCGCTGGCGGCGCGGCTTCTCACCGAAAGCGTCGACTTTGCGCGGCAGCACGGTCAGCTTCTGAACGTTCCCCATCTCTTTCTTCAGCGCGGCCGCCGGAGAACCGAGTTGGGAGATTTCCGAGGCGCTATCGCCGACTTTCGAGAGGCTGCGGCTGCGGTGGAGGCGCGCCGCTCGGAAGTCGTAGAGGATGATCTTCGAGATAGCTACTTTGGGACGGTTCGAGACATCTACTCAGAACTCGTTGACGCCCTGCAGCGAAGCGGCCTGACCGGCGACGCGTTCGACGCGGCAGAACGCAGCCGTGCTCGTGTTGTTCTGGACAAAACCTCCGGTCAAGAGAGCACTGCTACCCCGGTCCTTCCCTACGCCGAGGTGCAGCAACGCCTGCCGGCAGGCGTCGCGGTTCTGTCGTTCATCGCCGCACGCGATCACTTCCTTCGATTCCGGCTCGATCGGACAGGTCTTGTCTGCGACATCGTGCAATTCTCGCCGGCGCGCCTTGGCACACTCGTCGATGAATTTCGCGATGCGATCGCACGCGACGATGTGATTGCCGAACGCCGCAACGGTGAGTTGCTGTACGACGCCGTCCTCGGCTCCGTCGCCCGTCAGCTCACATCACGCGATCGCCTGCTGATCGTTGCCGACGACGCGCTCCAACGCCTGCCGTTCGGAGCTCTCTTCGATCGCGCGGCGCAGCAGTATCTTGTCGAACAGGTTCCTTTCGTCATCGCGCCGAGCGCCAATCTTATCGTCCGTACCGGCGCGTCGCATTCCGCGCCGGCTGACGAAACAATGATCGTCGCCGATCCCGCCATCGACGAAATGACGTTTCCTCGACTGAGCAGACTGCCCGGTGCCGCAGCGGAAGGCGCGCGGCTAAAAGCTCTGAGTGGAAACGCGCGCCTCCTCACGGGGCGCGACGCGACCGTTCCGGCCGTCCTGTCGGGAGCAAACGCGTCGTTTCTGAATTTCGCGACCCATGCGGTCCTGAATGATCGCGAGCCCGATCGGTCGTGTCTCGTGCTGGCTCCGGAAGGTTCCACATCGGGCGCGCTCTACCTACAGCAAATCAGACGTCTGCACCTCGACCGATCGCGGCTGGTGACGCTCGCCGGTTGCCGTACCGGAGTCCCCGCCACTGGAGGGCACGGCGACATCCGAAGTCTGGCCGCGGCGTTTCTGCTTGCAGGTGCGCGGAGCGTCACCGCGTCGCTCTGGGACGTCGAGGACGAGGCAGCGGAGCAACTTTCAGTACAGGATAGCCTGAATATGCGTCAGCAGACCTCAGCCGCGGCGGCGTTGCGTGATGCGCAACTGGCGATGTTGCATTCGACAAACCCGCGTTTCCACCTGCCGAAGGCATGGTCTGCCTTCGAGGTTTACGGCAACGATTAGTTCCTGGAGAAACGAAGAAAGGCAAGGACAAATTTATGACCGAACTCATACGCATCATTTTCATCGGACTCATTGCTCACATGGACTTGGCAAACTCCAATACGGCAGTCATGGTCAACGTAGCGGGCCATGAGGCGCGCATGAAAATTTTTCATGCAGACGGAACGATGGAGCCAGAAGTCGATCTCGCAGGCACGGTCGTGAGCATAAGCGGCGGGACCGGCAGCTCCGTTCCGAACCGTACGCTCACGAACGGAAAGGTGCCGCAGCTGGGCGACATCACTGAGGACAAATGCAAGGTTCGTCAAGAGATCACGGACCGTAAGCCCGACGCGTCAGTCTCCTCTTATGTCAATTACGAGGGCGGTATCCTCGAGCCTTGGGCCTTCCAGGACTTCCAGGTTTTCTTCGATCACGGTACGTTCTCGCGAAAACCTCACTGCGCTGCCTGCGGCACGGTTTTGAACCTCGAGGTCAATAGCGGAGGGCGACTCGCGATCACCATTAAAAGTTCATCGGCTACAAAAACCTATGTTGCGACGGAAACCGATATTGTGGTGTTCAGGAATGCGCCACCGCCAGGAACAGGGTCGACTGGCGTCAGCCACTTCCCTCATTTTTATGAGTTGCTCGAATCGGGTTGTCCCATCAAAGACGATGTGAAACAGGCGCTGCAGTCGAGCGGCGCGGAAGCAGGGAAGCCAATGAAGTGCCTCGATCCGACCCGCTGTACGGATCTCAAGCCTCTTACTCGTTTAGTCAAGACGAAGACGCGAACCCTGCGCACGAAAATCGACTGGTCGCGCCTCAACAAGAAGGAGTTCATCGACTTTATCGTCACTCCCGACGTCGAGTGTACGAACAGCCGATTTCCCTGAAGGGCGTCATCGGGCGGTTGCAACGACGCGGCGAATTGCGCGGAGGCGTTCGACGGCGTGCTCCATGTCGGCATGGACGCAGATCGTGTCGAAGGGGATGGCGACGCGGGAGCCGTCGCGAGCGATGACGGCACCTTCGTTGGCCAGCATCGCTGCTTGATTCGCTGCTTCGTCGACGCCGAGGAGGGAGCCCGGTTCGCTGCGTGCGACGAGAGAACCGTCAGCGTTGTAGCGGCGGTCGGCGAAGGCTTCGCGGATGACAGGCGTTCCGGCAGCTCGCGCGGCGGCGGCCATTTGCGAACGGTCGCTGCAGACGATCGGGAGCGTGTCGTCGACGATACGGATCGATTCGATGACGATATCCGCGAGTGCGCGGTCCTTGTGCGCATCGTTGTAGAGCGCGCCGTGCGGTTTGACGTGGTGAAGCTTGCCTGCGATGTCGATGAGTGACGTGATCTGTTGGGTGAGCGTTGCGCGCAGTGCGTCCGCGGGCATCGACATCGATTTGCGGCCGAAGTTTGCGCGATCGGGATATGACGGATGCGCGCCGATGCGGACTCCGAGCTCGCGCGCACGTTCGACGGCGTGTGTCATTGAATCAACTTCGCCAAAGTGGCCGCCGCAGGCCACGTTCGCGGAGGTGATCAGCGGCCAGATCTCCGGTTCGTCCGGAGCGCCTTCGCCGAGGTCGGCGCTGAGATCGATCACAACTCGGTTCCTTTCGTTTCCGGCAGCAGCCAGACCAGCACGCCGCCGACGGCGAAGAAGAGCGCGGCGCAGGTGATGACCAGCGCGAAGTTGTGCGTCTTCGACGCCGCGCCGATCGCGAACGGCGCCACTGCTGAGGCGAGGCGTCCGCCGTTGTAGCAGAAGCCTTGCGCGCCGGCGCGGATGCGCGTCGGGAAAAGTTCCGCGAGCATGGCGCCGAAGAGCGAGAAGTAGCCGTGCGCGAAGAAGCCGAGGAGCGGGCCGAGCGTGAGTAGGAGAAACGGCGTCCGTGCGTAGAACGCGAAGAGCGGGACGAGCGCCGTCGCCGCGATCATGAACGCGGTGAAGGCGGGACGGCGGCCGATGCGGTCAGCGATCCAGCCGAAGCTGATGTAGCCGAAGAACGCGCCGGCCTGCAGCGCGATCAGCCAACTTGCGGACTTCGTCACCGTCAAGCCCGCGCCGCCGTTGGCGAGCGGCGTGGCCAGGAATGCCGGTAGCCACGAGGTCACGCCCCAGAACGCGATCAGCACGCTGCTCGAGAGAAGCGTGGCGATGACGGTGCGGCGGATGAACGTCTTCGAGAACATCTCGCCCCATCGCGATGCCTCGCGCGTCCGTTCCGTCCAGACCTTCGGCTCTTCGACGTTTCGGCGAATGAAATACGCCGCGATGGCGGGCAGTGCTCCGATCACGAACAACACGCGCCAGCCGAAGCGTCCGATGATCAGCGCCGAGGCGCCGGCGGCGATCATCGCGCCGATGGCCCATCCCGATTGCATCAGTCCCATCGCTTTGCCGCGATGTTCGGCCGGCCACGTTTCCGCGACCAGCACCGATCCGCACGACCACTCGCCGCCCATCCCCAATCCCACCGCCACGCGCCACGCCACGAGCTGCCAGAGCGCGGCGCTCGTCGCCAGTCCGGCCGTGGCGGCGGAGTAGAGCAGGATCGACAGCGACAACGCGCGCACGCGCCCGAGGCGATCGGCGATGCGTCCGAACACCATGCCGCCGATCGCGCTGGCGATCAGCGCCACCGAGGTCAGCGCGCCCATCGTGCCGTTCGAAAGGGCGAACTCTTCGCGGATCGGAATGACCGCGAAGCTGAACAGCAAAAAGTCCATCGCGTCGAGCATCCACCCGAGCTGCGCGGCAAACAGCGCCCGCCACGCGCGGCGGTCGACGGCGAGGATGGACATGAAGCGGGGAGTCTATCCGCAGATTACGCAGATGCTACGCAGATGAAAACCGACCGGATTACTTCAGCGTGCGAATGAAACCGATCACCGCTTTGATGTCGGCCGCGGCCAATTTGCTCGCCGGCATCTTGCCTTTGCCATCGGAGACGACTTTCGTGATCTCGGCGTCGCTCAGCTTCTGCACTTCGGCCGAACGCAGATCGCGCACTTTCAGGCTCTTGCCGACCGGCGTCTGGCCGCTGCCGTCGGGGCCGTGGCATGGGGCGCATTTCGTCTTGTAGATCGCCGCGCCGTCGGCGAAGGCCGCCATCGGCAGGGCCGCTGCGAGCAACAGGGAACACGCAAGAGTTTTCGTCATCATTCGTCCTTTTCTCTCCATCTAACGTTCACGTCCTTTCCGAATTGCAAGGCCGGCCGCCTGCCATGCGTCGAATCCGCCGGCGAGCGCCGAGGCCGCGATGCCGCCGTTGTTCATGATGAGCGCCGCACGGGCACTCGACTCCTCGTTGGGTCACGTACAGTACGCCACGATCGGTTTCCCGCGCGGCAGGTACGGTAACTCCGATTCGACATACGAAACCGGGATGTGCATCGCGCCGGCGATGTGCGAGGCCGTATACGAATCGATGTCGCGCACGTCCATCACCACCACTTCGCCGCGGTCCATTTTCTCGCGCAGCGTGGCCACGGAAATCCGCGGCACGGACTCGAGCGACGTCATCTTCGTCACGGTCGTTGTCGCCGCGGGCGTCGCCGCCTTGCCGCCGCGCATGGCCATCACGCCGGCAAACATCAGCGCCGAAAGACCAACGACAGCAACGCCGATCGCAATCTTGTTCATGGGAGGCTCCGAGGTTGTACGACGATGTGGTCTTCGACACGCGCGATTCCGCGGCGGCGCGAGGCCAGTTCGATGAGCGCATCGCGTTCCGCGCACGATGCCACCTGGCCGTAGACCGCCATGGTCATGCCGAAGACTTCCACCTTCAGCTCGCGCACGGCCAGCGCCGCGCGGCGGCGCACCGCGGCTTCGAATGCTTCCGCGGCACCGCCGCCGTTCACGGGAGGAATCACAGCGATGTCGTTCGTGACGCCACGGATTCCGGCCACGTCGCGCACGGCATCCTCGGCGCATCGCTTCTGGACGTCCGAAGTCACGACACCGTCGAGGGTCAGCCAGCCGTCGCGGACCGTAATGCGCGGCAGCGGATCGCAAAGCGACGTATGGTTCTGCAGAATTTCCGACGTCAGCCGCTCCAGACCCGCGTCCGTTCGGCAGGCGCCGATCGGCAGGCGCACTTCGAGATCGTTCTTCACGTCGACGACGCCGTGGATCTCACGCGCGATTTTTTCCGCGCAGCACTTCACCGAGTAGCTCTGCACGACCCCTTTCAGCGTGACGGTGCTGCCGTCCGCGGAGACGACGATTCTCTCCGCATCGATGCGTGGATCCCACCGCAACTCCTCGGTGACGGATCGCACCAGATCGTCCATAGCAAACCAGAGTACGTGTCCGCCGCCCGCGGGAGGAACGGCGGCGATCACGAGATCGTGTGACGCGCGTCGCAGCGCCGGTGATAACGCTTTCGTGCGCAGCACTTTGGAGTGCGGTGGCAAGGCCACCGCTTTGAGAGGGCGGTGGAATCGCGATGAACCGCGGCGTGTGATGCTTGCAACCTCCCGCGACGTCACCGTCCCCCTCCCTCCCAAAGCGGTGGCTCGATCGCCACCGCACTCCAAAGCTTCGCGAAATGTGCCGCGTGCAGTGCGAGCATGGACATTGATCCACAGCGTTTTGCTACCACTCTGCGCCCCACATGCTCATCGTCTCTTCGCTGGCTCCGTGCTGAAGATCGACCTCGGCATCGGGAATCACGGAGCGGATGATTTGCGTGATTTCGTCGGCACGCTCGTCGTCATGGATGACGAAGTACACGCGCCGCACGGCCGTGACCTGATCGCGAAGCGTCTCCGCCATCACGCGAACGGAATCCTCGAAGCGGAACCGTGCGTGGCCCGTTCCGAAGACCGGCAGGGCGATGCTCTCGCAGCCCGCCGCGTCGGCAAGCATGAGCGCGTTCTTAACGCACTCGCGGATGATGCCGGCCGACGATCGATGTCCGGCATCGCTGGCGACGCAATGGATGATCGTCTTTACCGGCAGCTCGCCCGCGCCGGTCTGATGCGCCGAACCGGCGGGCAACGTGCGGCCCGACCGTCGCCACTCCGCATCAACGATCGCCTTGCATTCGCGAAGGATTTCGTATCCGCCGCGCCCGCGAACGGCGCCGCCGGTTCCCATCGCCAGCGACAGCCGCGGATTCGTCGACGTACACAACGCCTCGGCGTGTACGTCGCAGATGTCGCCGGCGAAAATCGAGATCCTAGCCATTGGTCATCGAGCTCAGATACGAATACATCTTCCAGCGCGCATCGACGTCGTGCTGCGCGGCGGCGATGTCCGCGGCCGACAGATCGTGGAAGCGGTTCTCCGATTTCAAAAACTCGCCGACGGGACGCTTTAACGCGCGCGAATCGAGCTGCAGCGCGTTCTCGCCATTCCTCGCGCGATCGGGATTGAAGCGGTAGAGCAGCCACTGCCCCGCTTCGACGATCGCCTTCTGATGCTGCAGCGCCGTTCCCATGTCCATGCCGTGCGCGATGCAGTGGCTGTACGCGATGATCAGCGACGGTCCGTCGTATGCCTCGGCTTCGATGAACGTCCGCAGCGTGTGCTCGTCGCGCGCGCCCATGGCCACGCTGGCCACGTACGCATTGCCGTACGTCATCGCCATCAGCCCGAGGTCTTTCTTCGCGGAGGGCTTGCCGGCGGCGGCAAAGCGCGCCGTGGCGCTGCGCGGCGTCGCCTTCGACATCTGACCGCCGGTATTCGAATAGACCTCGGTATCGAGCACGAGGATGTTCACGTTGCGGCCGCTGGCGAGGACGTGATCGAGACCGCCGAAGCCGATGTCGTACGCCCAGCCGTCGCCGCCGACGATCCAGACCGATTTCTTGACGAGCGAGTCGGCGATCGCCAGAAGCTGCTGCTCGTCCGTCGGATCGAGCTTGTGCATCCGCGTCGATAGCTCGACGCGGCGCAGACGAACTTTTAGGAGCTCCACCCGTTGCCGCTGCTCGAAGATCTCCGCCTCGGTGACCTGCGGGCAATCGATGATGGCGCGGCAGAGGTTCTCGCCGATGGCAGTAGAGAGACGCTCGAGCAGTTCGATCGCGAACTGGCGCTGCTTGTCGAGCGAAAGGCGGAAGCCGAGGCCGAATTCGGCGTTGTCCTCGAAGAGAGAGTTCGCCCAGGCCGGGCCGCGGCCTTCCGCATTCTTCGACCACGGCGTCGTCGGCAGGTTGCCGCCGAAGATCGACGAACAGCCGGTTGCGTTCGCGACCACGGCGCGGTCGCCGAAGAGCTGCGTCATCAACTTCAGGTACGGCGTCTCGCCGCAGCCGGAGCACGCGCCGGAGAATTCGAAGAGCGGCTCCTGCAACTGTTGCTGGCGGATCAATCCCGCATTGATTTCGCGGCGGTCGCGCTGCGGCAGGTTGAGGAAGAAGTCCCAGTTCGCGCGCTCCGCGTCGAGCAGCGGCTGCTGCGGCACCATCTCCAGCGCCTGATTCTCGGGGTTGACCTTGCTGCGCGCCGGGCAGACGTCGACGCAGATCTTGCAGCCGGTGCAATCCTCCGGCGCGACCTGGATGGTGTACACCAACCCTGCCCAATCCTTGTGCATCGGCTTGAGCGATTTGAACGTCGGCGGCGCATCGGCCAGCAGCGCCGGATCGTAGGCCTTGATACGGATGGCCGCGTGCGGACAGACCATCGCGCACTTGCCGCACTGGATGCACGCCGCGGTCTCCCACGCCGGGATCTCCTGCGCCAGATTGCGCTTCTCGTACTGCGCGGTGGCGGTGGGGAAGGTGCCGTCGCACGGCATGGCGCTGACCGGCAGCGCGTCGCCGCGGCCGCCGATGATTTCGAAGAGCACGTCGCGCACGAATTTCGGCGCGTTCGACGCGCCATGCGCCTCGGCCATCACCGGCTCGTTCGTGACGGCGAGCTCGCGCAGGTTCGCCAGCGTGGCGTCGATCGCATGCAGGTTCTTCTGCACCACCGTCTCGCCCTTGCGCGCGTACGTCTTGCGCACCGCGGAGCAGATGGCGTCGAGCGCCTCGTCGAACGGCAGCACTTTCGCGCAGGCGAAGAAGGCCACCTGCATGATCGTGTTGATGCGGTTGCCCATGCCCGACTCGCGCGCCACGCGCGTAGCGTCGATGACGAAGAGCTTCGCGTTCTTCGCTGCCAGTCCGGCGCGGATATGCGCCGGCAACTGTTCGAACGAATCGATCGGAGCGTTGAGCAGGAACGTCCCGCCGTGCGCGAGATTTTTCAGCACGTCGTTGTGCTGCATCAGCGACAGTTGGTGGCAGGCCACGAACTGGGCGTGCTCGATCAGATACGGCGCGCGGATCGACGCCGGGCCGAAGCGAAGATGCGACACCGTCACCGCGCCGGCTTTCTTCGAGTCGTAGACGAAGTAGCCCTGCGCGTAGCGGCCGGTGTCGCCGATGATCTTGCAACTGTTCTTGTTCGCGCCGACCGTTCCGTCCGATCCGAGGCCGTAGAACATGGCCCGGACGACGTCGTCGGTCTCGACGGTGAACGACGGATCGAAATCGATGCTGAGATTGGTGACGTCGTCGTTGATGCCGACGGTGAAGTGGCGGCGCGGATGGTTGTTATCGAGAGAATCAAACACGCCCTTGGCCATCGCCGGCGTGAATTCCTTCGACGACAGTCCGAAACGTCCGCCGGTGACGATGGGAACATCGCGATCGGTCTCGCGTAACGCGGTGACGACGTCGAGATACAGCGGCTCACCGGCGCTGCCCGATTCCTTCGATCGATCGAGCACCGCGATCGCGCGCACGCTGGCCGGCAGCGCATTCGCGAAGCGCTCGACGTCGAACGGACGGAAAAGCCGCACGTTGATCACGCCGACTTTTTCGCCGCGCGCGCGCAGCGCTTCCACCGTTTCGCCGATCGTCTCGCACGCCGATCCCATGGCCACGATCACGCGCTCCGCGTCCGGCGCGCCGCGATATTCGTACGGCGCGTACGAGCGGCCGGCGCGCTTGGCAAAGCGCTCCATCGTCTCGGCCACGATGCCGGCGCAATCGCGGTAAAACGGATTGGCTCGCTCGCGCGACTGGAAAAAAACGTCCGGATTCTGCGCCGTGCCGCGCATGACCGGATGATCAGGCGTCAGCGCGCGCGAACGGTGATCGAAGACCAGCTCCAGGTCGATCATCGCGCGCAGTTGGGCGTCGGTGAGCAGCGTGACTTTCGCGATTTCGTGCGACGTCCGGAAGCCGTCGAAGAAATGTAGGAAGGGGATGCGCGACTCCAGCGCCGCCGCCTGCGCGATCAGCGCGAAGTCGTGCGCCTCCTGCACGCTCGACGAGCAGAGCATGGCCCATCCCGTCCCGCGCGCGGCCATGACGTCGCTGTGATCGCCGAAGATCGACAGCGCATGCGTGGCCAGCGACCGCGCCGCGACGTGAAACACCGCGGGCGTCAATTCGCCGGCGATCTTGTACATGTTCGGGATCATCAGCAGCAGTCCCTGCGACGCGGTGAAGGTCGTGGCCAGCGATCCGGTCTGCAGCGCGCCGTGAACCGCGCCGGCCGCGCCGGCCTCGCTCTCCATCTCCACCACCGACGGAACTGTTCCCCATAAATTCGGCCGTTTCTGCGCCGCCCAGTCGTCCGCCCACTCGCCCATGTTCGAGGCCGGCGTGATCGGGTAGATCGCGATCACTTCGTTCAGCGCATACGCGACGCGCGCGGCGGCTTCGTTGCCGTCGATCATCGCTTCGGCAATGGCTTCCGACGCTTTCTCTATCTGCGGTTTGACTATTGACGACGCGGGAGCCTCGGCAAGGGTTGTCATGAAAATGACGATACCGGCGGCCCAACCATCGACTGATGACGCACGTCATCCGGCGAGGTGACGGACGTCACCCGATCGCCAGCGCGCGCATGTCGTCGTACACGGCGTTGACGTCCGTGCTGAGCATGCGCAGGACGCTCAGCCAGATGGCCGGCGTCTTCTCGAGGGATCGCAGGAACTCTTCGCGCTCGACGAATCCGATCTCGCACTCCGTCCGCGCAATGGCCGAACAGTCGTGCGGATGCTGCATCACCACGGAGCTCAACCCGAGAATCCGCCCCGGATTGACGACCCGCAACGGCTTCGGCTCTCCCTCGCGCGGCGCAAACGTCAGCTCGACGTCGCCCGCATGAAGGACATACACGCCGGCCGGTACCTCGCCCTCGATGAACAACGTCTCGCCCGCGGCGCGATGTTCGATCCGTTCTTTCAGGCGCGTTTCCGTCAGTGTGGTCGTTTGCACGCGACGACGGTACGGCGGTGCTCCGCGTTCCACTGTGATGATCGCTACACGTGATTGTGAGGCGCGACAAAAAAAGACCGGCATTTGTGGAAAAGCCGCTGGCGCCGACGCACTCCCTCTATACGAACGGCAACCAGATCCACTGCCGAGGTCTTTTTACCGAGGTTTCCAGGCCGGGATCAGCAACCGGCGATGAACCCCAAATGCGTAGGGCACTCTTTGCAGAGAGAGGGCGCCACGTAACGTCCGCGGTCCGAAAAAGAAGAGGAGAACACAATGTCGTCCAATCGCTCGTGGTGTGCTCGTTTGTTCGCGGTAATCACTCTCACCGTCGCCGTTTCGGCGATTCCGTTGTTCGCGGCAGCGCCGCTTCCCGGTGCAATCTTCACGACGGACGCGTCCTGCAGCGGCGTCGACCTGAATATCTACGCGTCGAAGCTGGATGTCTTCGTCAACGGCGGACCGGCCCATCCCGGTGCGGCCAACCTTCCCGCCGGGTCGTACTTCATGCGGGTCACGGAGCCGAACGGCGCGCTGCTCGGCAATCCGCCGCTCGATGGCAGCGGCAATCCGGTGGCCATGGTGACGGTGGGCAGCAGCGGATTCGCGCAGTGCTACAACCTGTCGGCCAGCGTGGTGAAGCAGTCAGACGGCAGCGTCGGCTACGACGACACCACGAATGCCGGCGGCGAGTACAAGGTGTGGATCAGCACCACCGCCGATTTCAGCAACAACTCCACAAAGACCGACAACTTCAAAGTCCGCAGCGACGCCAGCACTCCCGGCCACCTGCACATCCTCAAGTTCTACGACGCGAACGCGAACGGCCGCTATGACAGCGGCGAGCCGCTCATCACCGGTTGGCAGGTGGCCGTGGCCGACCAGGAGATCAACTGGTTCGATCACAGTTGGGTTGACTACATCCGCTCCACGCCTGTCGATCTGCAGGGCGATGCCGGCACCTATCACGCCAGCGAAGCGACGGCGAATGAGGCGAACTGGAGATTCATCGCGGCGACCGACGCGGACGGAAACATGGTCACTACGAATCACGTCGACACGTCGATCGCCAGCGGCGATGACAAGACCATCCGCTTCGGCAATCTGTGCATCGGCGCCGGCGGTGGATTGACGCTCGGCTATTGGTCGAACAAGAACGGCCAGGCGGCGTTCAACAACATCCCGAATGCTCTCGCCGTCCTCGGCGGCCTGAATCTCCGCAATGCCGCGGGAACGAATTTCGATCCGACCACCTACAAACAGGTTCATGACTGGCTGCTCAACGGTACCGCGGTGAACATGGCCTACATGCTCTCGGTGCAACTGACGGCGATGACGCTGAACGTCGGATCGGGCGGCGTCAACGGGTCGAGTCTGATCTACGCGCCGGGGACGAACAGCGCGAATCAGTTCGGCTACGCCTCGGTCAACGCCATCCTCGCCGAAGCCAATGCAAGCCTCGGCGCCAACGGTTCGACGACGGCTGGCCCGGAGCGCACGCACCAGGAAGCGCTCAAGAACGCGCTCGATGCCGGCAACAACAACCTGAACTTCGTCCAGACCGCGCCCTGCGCCTTCTCATTCGCGCAGTAAGAGCACTCGCGGTGAAACGATTCAGCCGGTCCGATGAGGGCCGGCTGAATCTTTGTGACCGGTGACGCGCCGCGGTAGAGTGATTCATCGCCATGTCGTTTCTGCCGACCGATGAAGAGCGCGATTGGTTGGGCCAGTCGTTGCGCGATCTCATTCGCGTGCGAGGCATCGCGCAATTCGCCGGCGCTCCGCTGCTCACGCCTTCGGACGAGGATTTTCCCGATCCGTGGGATGGCAGCGTTCGCGCGGCGCATCGGATCACGCAGCGCCTCATGCACCATGCGGGCATCGGCGATCTGCGCATTTCACTGACCGCACTGCCTGATGACGACGCGGCGCCGGACGACGTTTGGGATGCAGGAACCGCCGGCTGGTTTTCCGGAATCGAAGACGGCCGCGCGCGATTCGGAATCCAACCGAAGGAGATCGGCGATCCCGATTCCGTCGTCGGAATCATGGCCCACGAGGTCGCTCATGCGTGGCGGCAGAAGCACGAGCTGATCGATCCCGATCGCGACACGGAAGAACATCTCACCGACGTCACCACGATCTTCCTCGGCTTCGGCATTCTGACCACGAACGCGACGGAACGGCATCGCGCCTGGCGCGAGGTGCGTGCAACGGCGTATCAAACAAAAGCGCTGGGATATCTGCCCGCACCGGCGATGTCGTGGCTTCTCGCACTGCAGGCGAGCGCCCGCGGCGACAAGAGCGAGCGGGCCGCGATCCGCCGTTATCTCGAGCCGAACCAGAGAGGATGGTTCGACGAAGCGATGGAGGTAATCGCCGCCGATCCTCGCTACCTCGACGCGTTGATGCTTCCTCCGCGCGGAAGCTGGCCCGCGCCTGCAGCGCGAACGGCGGCGCGAATTGTCGATCCGCGGCCGGATGAAGTGCGCGAAGCGCCATCACCGGTCGAGCGCGGCGAGACGACGCGCAACGCCGGCCAGACCGCGTACCGCATCGATTCGACCAATCCCGCCATGCGTTTCATCCTAGGTGCCTGGTTTGGACTGGTCGCCGGAGTGATCGTCACGATGTTCGTTGGAAGCAACGTTGAGATGTTCAGGAGCGTGAGAGCGACGCAGCTTACCGTCGGCGTGGCCGCCGTAGCGGGAGCGATCGTGGCGTTGTCGCGTCCGAGGTCATACCGCTGCAGCGACATCTCCTGCCGCGCATTCGTGCCTCGCGATTCCGCCGTCTGTCCGACCTGCGGCAGTTCTTTCGCGCGCACGATCACCCCGCGCGAATGGCGCGACTTGCGGGAGCAGGAAATGGAACGAAGCGCCGCGAGCATGGATGTCCCCGATTGTGCCGACTGCCAGCCCGAGGAACCCTGCGCCGTGCATGCGGTGATGTAGGCATCGTTGCCGCGTGAGAAACAAAAAGGGGAGGGCGCGAGCCCTCCCCTTTTCGATACGGAGTGATGCGGTTTACGGCGTCGTGACCACGGCGTCGTCGATGTAGACGTCGTTGCCGAAGACGCTGATGCCGAGGAAGCCGAGTTGGACGGTGGTGCCTTTGTAGGCGGTCAGATCGATCGTGTGTTGTTTCCAGCCGGTCGTGCCGTCGTAGCGGTTGATGGCGGTGCCGACGTTGGCCCACGTTCCGGTGGTCGAGGCCTGCACCTGCACGCGGTCGGCGTCGGATGAGAAGCCGGTGTCATGGTAGACCCAGAACTTCAGCGTGGCCGTGGTGGCCGTGCTGGGGATGGCGAAGCCGGTGGTCTGGTAGATGCGCGTCTGCGAGCCGCTGGCGGAATCGTACGAGTTGAATCGCGCCAGGTCGCTGCCGCCGTGCGGCGAGATGACCGGATGCGTGCCGGCGGTGACGATGGTCCACGCGCCGCCGGTGCCGGAGACTTGCGCGGTGGCCCAGCCGGTCATGCTTTCGAAGCCGTTCGAGAAGAGCGTCGTCGGGCCGCTGCATGTCGCGGTGAAGTTGTTGCCGGACACGTTCGCGCCGGCGACGGTGACCGAGAGACTCGCCGGCGAGAACGTGCAGCCGCTCTTGCTCGGCGTCACGGTGTAGGTGCCGTTGGCCAGACCGCTGATGACGTAGTTGTTCGACGCGTCGCTGGTCGCGCCCTGCGATCCGGCGGTGACTGTTGCGCCCGAGGTGCCGGCGCTGCCGGAGATCGAGTAGGTGGCCACCGGCATCGTCACGGTTGCGGTAATCGTGAAGTTTCCGGCCGCGTAGCCGTTCACACCGAACCACCAGGTGCCCGATGACGGATTGGCCTGCGAGCAGGTCTCGTTGCCAGATGAGGTGTACGGCCGGCAGACGTAGCTCGACAACGTCGGCTTGGCGTTGAACTGCGTGTAGAGATCGACGTCGGCCGTCGCGCTGCTCGTGGCGACCGTCAGGTTCGTCGCGCCGGCGGGAACGGTGATGAAGTAGTACTTCCACGCGTTCAGGGCCACGCTCTGGCCGGTGGCCGCGACGCCGCTGGTGAGCTGCGTATCGCCGGTGCCGCAGGTGGCGGTGAAGTTGACGCCGGTCACGTTGGACGAGGTGACGGTGACGGAGCTGGAGGCGGGCGAGAAGGTGCAGCCCGACTTGCTCGGCGTCACGGTGTAGGTGCCGGCCACGAATCCCGACATCGAATAGTTGCTCGACGCGTCGCTGGTGGTCGACGACGATCCCGCGGTGACCGTGGCGCCGGTGGTGCCTGCGTTGCCGCTGATCGAGAACGTCGGCGCCGTACACGAGGCGGTGAAGTTGACGCCGGTGACGTTGGCCGAAGTGATGGTGACGGAGCTGGAGGCGGGCGAGAAGGTGCAGCCCGACTTGCTCGGCGTCACGGTGTAGGTGCCCGCGGCGAGGTTGGCGATCGTGTAGTTGCTCGACGCGTCGCTCGTGGCCGAGCCGCCGCTCGTGGAGAGTGTCGCGCCGGTCGTCCCGGCGTTGCCGGAGATCGAGAACGTCGCGGTGGTCGACGTCGTCACCTTCGCCGTCCAGATCTCTTCCTTGGCGTTGTTGCGGCGGTCGGTCCAGGAGGGGAAGAAGGCGTTGGCGTATCCGGAGAGGCTGTTGTAGTCGCCGAACTGGTTGCCCGAATCGGCGCCGGTGACCGTCTCGTCGGTCATCGCCGTCGTCACCTTGACCGCGGCCTGGAACGTGGCGCCGCCGTCGGTGGAGAGCTGGTAGTAGACGTCGACCTTCTTGCGGCCGGCGTCGGCGACGGTGTCGTAGTAGATCGCGCCGATGTTCCCGTTCGTCTCGTCGACGGCAAGGAACGGATTGAACTGGTCATTGAGTCCGCTCTGATTGTTCAACTTGATCGCGGCGCTCCAGGTGGCGCCGCCGTCGGTGGAGCGGGTGAACCAGATGCGCGTTTTGCACGTGGAGGTGACGCTGGAGCCGGGCTCGCTGGTGGTGCTGGCGCAACCGGAATCGCCGGAGAGATCGGTCCAGACCGCGTAGACGTTGTTGGTCGTGCCGTTTTTGTACGCGCCGCCGGAAACGTAGACGAGCGCGCGGCGGCTGTTGAACGACGGAACGCCGATGTCGTAGCCGCGGAACGTGGTGCGGATCTTCACCGGCGTGCCGTAGCTGGCGCCGCCGTTGGTCGACTTGACCACGAAGATGCCGCGCGAGCCGGTGTCGGGGAAGAAGCCGAAGACGTCGCCGGCGGAGTTGGTCTTGACGTCGGCGCCGATGCAGGTGCCGGTGGCCTGCCCGTCGCTGACCTGGATCGGCGTTCCCCATCCCGTCGACGTGCGGCGGTTCATGAAGGCGGGATTGCCGTTGTGCCAGATGACGTAGTTGTTGTTCGCAAACGCCGAGGTCGAGCTGTGGTCGATCCACTGCATCTGCTTGTCGGTGTTCGTCTGCGTGCCGGAGATGGTTCCGTCGAAGGTCCACGTGGCGCCGCCGTTGGTCGACTTGTACGACTGCACTTTGAGGACGGTCTGGGCGGAGTTGATGCCCATCGTGGTCGACCACGCCGTGCCGTCGGAGCTCCAGTCGACTGTGGGGTCGGAGTGGAAGGCGTCGCCGCTGGCCAGCGGAAGATTGCTCTGTCCCCACGTCACGCCGCCATCGGTGGAGTAGTACTCGCCCTGCATGCCCGAGCCGCCGATGTTGTTCGAGGCGGCGATGATTTTCAGCGGATTCCAGTAGTTGATGCGGATGTCCGACTCGCTGCGCGAAACGGTCTGCGCGCCGGACGTGCGGACGTTCGTTCCGGCAGTCGCGCCGAGGGCGGTGATGCGTCCGAAGCGCCGCGTCGGCGATCCCATCGCCTCCTCGTCGGCATCGGCGTCGAGATCCTGAAAGTTGCGTCCCGGCGCCATGGTGGCGTTCGGATTTCCCGGCTTGAGGTCCTGGTGCGTGACCATCCACTCCAGGATTTCCTTCAGAACCAGCGGATACCCGCCGGTCGGATCGTTGTCGTTGTCGTAGTTGGCCTCGGGATGCCCGTTGCGCCAGTACACCTTGAGCCAGGGCGGAACGATCGTGTCGTCTTTGTCTTTGTCTTTGAGCTTCGAAAAGTCCTGATTCTTCTTGATCAGCTTTTCGAGCTCGCTGCCGGGGATGGCATGCGCATTCTTGAGCTGTTCATCGAGCGACGGAAACTTCTTCGCCTGCCCGGGAGGAGTGATCGGTTGGGCATAGATGGATGCAGCGAAAAACAGAGCGACCAGGACGAGAGAGATTCTCTTCATTACTTTCCCTTCGTAAAACGTCAATTTTCCGGGGGTCGAAGGGCTCAGCTAGATCAAGATCGGTGCCGCACGAAAAGGGCCTCAAATGGAGCTTTTTGGCAGCTTTGTTGACCCGGAAGGGAGGAATTGGGCGGTCGCCGGTTGAGCAGTGAGGCAGAGGTTGACCCACAAAGGAGGGCGGCGCGGAGAGGCGAATCCGACCCTTGACAGCGAAGTTCAGCCCTCGGCTCTCACTGTTGCGGAGGGCCATTGCCCGAGGAAGATGGTCATGCGGTCGCCGTTGAAATTGGTATCCGCAAATAGCCCGGCGGCGCCGCGGTCGAGGTCGACTTTGCGCCAGGAAAATCCGGACAGACACTCATTGAGGTTGATGCTCATGAGGTTGACCGATTCGGTCTTTCCGGTTCCCACGAGATCGACACATCGTCCGCAAAAGCCGGCGTTTGGAGGCACCATCCCGTCCATCAGCGTCATCACCGTGCCGACCGGCAGGTTGAAGGCGATGAACGTGGCCTGGTCCTGCATCGGTGTGCCGTCGAACAAATGCCGCACGCTCTCGGGATAGTCGGCCGTGCGCAGCGTCGCGCGTTCGTTCCCCCAGTTGTCGTCGGCAAACAGAGAAACGGTGCCGCTGGGAAGCGTTGGCGGCGGAGAGCAAGGGGCCGGAAGCCTGCTGAGAAAATAGATATTCGACATGACCGTGTCCTCCCTCGCGCTGCGTCGCTTCGACGGTGCAATGCGCCGCCGTTGCGTTCCACAATCAGAGAGAGCGACGGGAGCAGACGTTTTTCCACGCTCCGATCGTCAATAAAACAAAGTGACCGCGCGATTGTCTTGCCCGACCTCGACGCCGAATCGACCGGTGATATCCGACTCGGCGAACTGTGCGTTCCAGCGGGCTGTGAATGGATTGCCTGCGAGATCGATAAGCTGGATGTCACTGAATGTCGTGCTTCCACTTGCCGGAAATTGGCCGCGCCGGAGTAGACAGCACGGATCCTCCGGATACGCTTCGAGCGCGCCGGCGACAAGGAACAGAAGCAAGGAGGGCATGTTCCCTATCTGGAGCGCCGTGACAAGATTGGGCTCGCAGCTCACATCTCTCGTCTCGATGAGCCAGTCGCAGCCCTCGTCCGAGCACTGCGTGGCCTTCACCGTTCCCACGATCGTGTCGCCGGGCGTAACTTCAATTGATGGCGACTTCAAGGTATGGCCGTCGGTGGTGACATGCCAACTTGCGATCGTCCAGCAGTCGCCGCCTTCGCCGTCGCCGTCGACGCCCCATTGAAGCACCGGCTGCAGAATGGTCGTCAGGTAAGCGTCCTCTGCGGCCGGAAACAGATAGATCAGCGCGCCATCCACTGTCGGAGGCTCCGGTACAGTGAAAGTCACCGTCATCGAGCCGAGAGGAACAGCGGGAGCAAAATTGGCCGACGCTTTCCAGGCGTTTGGACTCAGCGCGCGAAGCGTATGAATGGTCGCAGAGCGTTTACAACCCGAGAGCCCTGTATTCTGCGTGTCGATTTTCTGATCACTGTCAATTAGGTGAATGCAGCTTCTATGGACCAGGCCGTGAGGTGTCTGGAAGTATTCGCTGCGTTTCGATTTCATGGCCACTCCTCTTATGGATAATGACTGTCAGAGCACGATTGGTCGAAGGGAACAGGGGCCTGAACGGATGAACCTACTTTCTCAGCGCCAAAGGCCGAACGCTTGGACTTCGCTCCAGGCCCGATGGGCGGGCCGAATTGGCCGCCACTGGCGCGATAACCGGCGACGGTGCCGAGGGTCTCGACCAGCTCCCCCAATGCCTTCAGCTTCTCTCCGAGCTTGATAGCGGTCAGCTTTTGGGGTACGTCTGGCATGCCGGGAGTCGGTTTTGCCAATATTTTCGGAATCCCGCCTTGAGCGACGAGATAGTTGAGGAGAAAGTCGAAACTCGAATATTCACAGGCTGGGTCGAAGTCGAGATTCGTGACGATCAGCTCATAGGTTTCGATGGGGTATTCTCCATCGGCGACGGGGTCCGGAAGCGAGCCGGGTAATGGCGAGATGCTGAGGATCGGGGTTCCGTCTGTTTCCATCCGCACCCTTGTGATCCGCGGCTCGTCGTCTTTCCCCTCGGTCCAGGTCTTGCCGGTGAATATGTCGAAATAGCAGGCGGCATTACCGCCTAAAACGACTTCCTGGGAATACCCGAAGTCATGGATGAACTCAGCCAGGGAAAACCCGCCACGGTCCCAGATCAGACCATTTCCCTTTGCATTGAGCACTTTCAGATAACGGCCTTCGAGTACTGTCCCGATGCCGCCGCTTGCCTTGTCTCGGACGTATGCCACGTGCGGCATGAGGTAGTACGAGCGAATATGGGGCGGCAGATTCCCCGGTTGAGGGATCTGGATTTCGCCCATGTGGACGCCCATTGCATTTGGCAGCACGGCGCGCATCGGTACTCCGGGCACGACGTCGTGAAAGTGAGTGCAGATGCCCGCGAAAGTAATGTTCAATTCAGCCACGTTAAGAGCTCCTTCTTGCGCGGAGGCGTGGGAATGCTTCTGGTCAATAAGGCGACGGCGCGCCATGCGCCGCGCTCGCCGCTGGTCTTCTCGGTGGTGATGGCTTCCTGCTGCACGGCGCGCAGCGCATCGGCCGGACGCGCACCCGACGCGAGATGGCGGTGCAGCGCGTCAAAAAGAAGCCGCGCGTCGCGGTCGCCGATCGGAGTCAGCGTGCCGACCACGTCGCTCGCCCCCGCGGCCGAGAAAGCCGCGCCGAGGCTGAGCGTGCGCATGGCGGCGGACACAGGGGGGCGGAGCGTTGCACACGCGGCCAGCACCACGACCGCGCGGTTCGTGATCGGTGAGGCGACGATGGTCTTCCAGGAGACGCGCTCCAGCTTGCCGGATGCGCCGACGAACAACAGTGCCTGCTCTCCTCCGCCCGGCTGGCGCTCCGTGTGGCCGGCGATGTGGACGACGTCTGCGCCGGAGGAAGTGCTTCGGAGCTGCGCGAACGTCGCCGCGGTGGCCGGAATCGACGTCGCGCGCGCGTAGAGTCCCGCCACGTCGCGAACCTCGTCCTCCGCTTCCGGGAGCCGCAGCGAATCCGCTCCGCCGCTTGGCAGCGTGATCGCGACGAGTGCGGGAGCGGATGCGCGCAACTCATCGGGTTGCAGCGAGCCGGCGCTGGACGCGGTCGACACCGCGAACCGCTCGACGAGAAAGCGCCGGCGGCCGGAGTCGTAGAGCGCCGCGAACGGCACCGTGGCCAGCCGCTGGTCCGCCACGATGACCACCTCGCGAGCGCGATCGAGAAGTGCATCGGCGGGGCGGATCAATTCATCGTAAAGCTTCGCCGCTGCGGTCGTCCCCGATTCCGAAAGGCTTTCTTCGGCCAGCGCCGCCAGCGTATCCGCGGACGCTGGATGCCTGACGACGACGACATCGTTCTCTGCGACCGCGAACGTAACCAGCTCGTCGGGCAGCATGACCATCTCGAGCACTGCTGTGCCGGTACCGGCCAGGCGGCGCTGCAGTTGGGGAATGGTGGCGGTCGTCCCGTGCGCTCGCTCGGCAAACGCGAACGCGCTGTTCTTGTCGCCGCGTTCCAGGCTGAGGCCAATGGCGTCGATGAACACGGCATGCTCGGCATCGAGGATGCCCCATCCCGCCGCAGCCCCTGGCATGTCCGCCGGGTGTTTCTCAACGATGGTCATCCCGAGATCGAGATCGCGCATCGCGGAGCGTGTGTCGCCGGTGCGCGCGAAGCAGCGGGAGCGGAGGAGCAGCGGATCGAGAAGCGCGCCCTGAACGCCGTGCGAGGTGTAGAAATCGATGGCGCGCGTCAGCGGCTGGAACGCCTCGCGCGGACTCGGTTCTGCGAGCGCCGCTCCCATGGCGACGTCCACCTGCGCATCCCAGCCGGCGCGAAGCGTGGGATCGGCGACGTTCTTCGCCAGCGCCCCCGCTCGCTGCGCCGTTTCCAAGGCGGCCGCCGGAGACCCGATCATCGACTGGATCAGCGCGCGATTCACCAGTCCGCTGATGGCCATCTGCGGTCTGGCCTCGTTGCGTGCGATGGAGCTCTCCGTCGCCGTCAGCGCCAGGGCAGCGTCACGATGTCCGGCGGCGAGCTCGTCGTGCGTCGCTGCCGCAATGCTGGTCGCCAGATACTGCGCCTCACCTTCGGCGCTGAGCGCGGCAAAAGCCCGCATGCGCGCGGCCCAGGCGTCGTCGTTACGGCCGAGGGAGGTAAGCGCGATGGCGAGCATCGTCTCGGTGAACCCCGCGCTCGTGCGCTCGCCGGCGCGCTCGAACATCGCCGCGCCCTCGGCCAGCACGATGGCAGCCTGCGACCAATCCCCCTCGTTGCTCAGCGCGCGGCCGAGCTCCCACCGCACATGCGCGCCAACGCTCAGGTACTGCGGATGGGTATCGGCTGCGGCGCGGGCGCGCTCGAGATCGGCGCGCGCACCGACGGCGTCGTTGCCCGCAAGGCGCGCGCTGGCGGCGTAGTAGCGGGCCTGAAGAGACATCGGATCGTGCGCGGCTTCGAACACGTCTGCTGCACGGAGAAGATCGCGTTCCGCGGCGTCTCGATGATCGCGGCTGTAGGCGATACGGCCATTGCGATAGAGGACGTGCGCCGCGGCGATGTCGCGCTGCTTATCGGGCGCAGCCGCGTCGATGGCGCGAACGGCATCGCGGAGCAGCGATTCGCCGGAAATTTCGGACAGAGCATTGCCGACGCCACGCGCGATGGAAAGCCATCGCGCCGCTTCGGCAGTGTCATTGCGCTGCAGCGCCTCGGCCCAACGTCCGAGGTACTCGCCCTCGGCATAGGCGCGGGCGCGCTCGCGGTGCGCGTCGACATATCGCCGCACGCCGGCAGCGTCGCCACGCTCCGCCGCGCGCTCCAGAAGCGGACGGTCGTGGTCGAATTCCGACGAGCCGGTCGACGCCGGAAGATCGGCGAGATGCGCACGCGCCTCGGCTGCCCACGACGACGACGGATCGACTTGCAGGTAGCGCTGCCAGGCGCGCTTCGCCTCGTCGGTCAGTCCGAGCCGCGTGAGGATCAGTGCGCGATTGAAGAGCGCCTCGGCTAGATTTGGATCGATGCGCAGGGCCGCATCGGCCGCGGCAAGCGCCGTCGGATAAAGCGATGCGCGCCCCAGTTGCGATGCTGCCGCATAGCGTGCCGCAGCCAGGTCGCTCCATGTCTTCGCATCGTTCGACGTCCGCGCCACGGCCTCGAGCCGCGCCGCTGCCTCTTCCGGCTTTTCGACGAGAACCATGGCTACGCCGGCGGCGTGTTGCACCTCGGCGCTACGGTCGTGGCCCGCGCGATTGATCACCTCTCCTGCAGCGCCGCCGAGCTCGAGCCGCGCCGCGTCCATCGACGTGCCGGTGGCGCGCATCGGTCCGTGGTACGGAGCCCAGGCGAAACCACCGGAGAGGCGCGGCTCGATCGTCCGCTCCGACTTCGGTGCAAGCGCGACCAGTTTGCCGATCGAGTCATGGCCGCGGCGAAGCATCGGGACACTGATGATTGCGATGAGCACCGCGGCTGCGACCGCGCCCATCCACCAGCGCGAATTGGTCGGCCGCGAGCTCCAAACACTGCGCTCTTCTTCCAGATGCGCGGTCGCCGAAAGCACGGCGGCCATGCAGTCGCTGCAGTGTTCGATATGCGCGAGGACGTTCCTCCGCGTTTGCGTGTCGAGGTTCCCGCTGGCAAACATCGCGAGGGTCTCGTCTGTGGGGCACGGGGAAATCGGTAGGTTGCTCAAGTGTCCTCCACGGAAGAGGTGTGACGATCGAGATCGTTTTTCCCGTTCTGGAGGCCGAAATCGAACAATTCCGATGCTCCGGCGCTGATCAGCTCGTTCACCGGCGCCGGCCCGACGCCTTCCTGCTCCAGTGCCTCGCGGAGCTGGCGAAGCACTACTTCGATGCGGCGATACAGCGGCCGCTGCGGTACGTCGAGCAGGCGCGCCGTGTCGGCGATGCTCAGCTCCGCGCCGAAATGAAAGCGGATCAGCATCCGATCGTCGAGCGGGAGCGCCTCGATCGTCTCCCGCACTACGCGCGCGGCGCGCTCCGTCAATCGCCGCGCCTCCGATTCATTGGCGCGGGAATCGGCCGTATCGGGAGCGACGAATTGATGTGTGTCCTCAGCCAGCGGAACGAGCCGCAGGCGCGCCGCCCGTTGCGGCAAGCGCTCCGCGATCTCGCGCGCGGTTCTGCGATCCAGCGATGGATCCACGGAGCGAACGATGGCGACCGCCTCGTCGAGAGAGCGCCCGTCGCGCACCGTTAACTTCTCGAGCATCACCGCCGCGGGACCGCTGCGCTCTGCTTCCGCCGACGGATGCCAGCGGCCACGGACGCGTTCCCACTCGCGCGACAGCAGCCGCTGCACGACGACGGTGAGAAATGCGCCGAGCGGCGCCCGCCCCTCGTAGCCGCGCAGGATCGCGTAGTCGTTCTCCATGAGAGCGATTTTCGCGATCGAGGCGAAGTCCTCCGCATCCGCGTCGCGCAGACCAGCGCGGCGGCAAACGCCTGCAATGACGCGATCCACCAGCGCGAGATTGCTGCGGAACAACTCCTCGGCGTTCATGGGGGTGAGCCAGCAGCATACCGCTAAACATTTAAGTAAGCATGGAAAACCCGAGTTGCCCGTCGCACTCCTATCTCAATCGCGGTGCCGGCACAAACGCGAACGAGGCAGTGCAGAGAAAGGGAAAACCACCATGACTTCAGCTCGCAGAGTGTTCATTTCCGCAATCGCAATCGCCGCCGTGCTGGCTACGACCGCATCCGTCCGCGCCGAACAGCCGGACAAGTACACAAAACCGCACGAACCGTTCACCGCGTACGGCATGCAGGTGCGGATGTCGATCGTGAATCCGATCAATCAAACGTGGCAGAGAGAAATTCAGCCGACGGTCTTTCAGGAAATCGCACCGTGCCGGCTGTCCTCCACATTCATCAACGACCGTTATCAAGGGCCGTGGGGCGGACCTGCATATCAGTCGAACGAATCGCGTCATTATCTGAGCCACGGTGTGCTCGAGACGCCGACGTTCGTCGATCCCTGCTCCGGAGCGATTCCGGGGAACGCCATCGGCATCGTCGGCCGGTTCACGGTGAGGTCCGCCGAGGGCGACGGTGAGGTGCACATCGATCCGGTAGAACCGGCCAGTCCGAATGCGGCCACCGTCCTCAAGTTCAAGAAGGGCGAAGAGCTGATGTTCGAAGCCGGTGTGATGTTGTCGCCGTTCGGCACCTTCGGCGTGGCCACGTGGTACGCCGGCGCCGAGGTCACGGTCGACGTCCTCGGCTACCTCCTTCCCGATCCGGCCCCCGCCGGCGCGAAAGGCGACAAAGGCGATAAAGGTGATCAGGGCGACAAAGGTGAGACCGGCGCGACCGGCGCGACGGGTGCCAAAGGCGACACTGGCGCAGCCGGGGCCAAAGGCGACAAAGGCGACGTCGGTGCGACAGGTGCGACAGGTGCTACGGGCGCCAAAGGCGATAAGGGCGACACTGGTGCGACCGGCGCGAAAGGCGATAAAGGCGATAAAGGCGACAAGGGCGACACCGGCGCGACCGGAGCCAAGGGCGACAAGGGCGATACCGGCGCGACGGGTGCCAAAGGCGACAAGGGCGATACCGGCGCGACGGGTGCCAAAGGCGACAAGGGCGACATCGGCCCGATGGGACCCCAGGGTCCAGTGGGTCCAATGGGTCCGAAGGGCGACAAGGGCGATACCGGTGCTACGGGTGCCAAAGGCGACAAGGGCGACATCGGCCCGATGGGACCACAGGGTCCAGTGGGTCCAATGGGTCCAATGGGTCCGAAGGGCGATAAAGGCGACACCGGTGCGACAGGTGCCAAGGGCGATAAAGGCGACACCGGTGCGACCGGTGCCAAGGGCGACCCTGGCGCAACGGGCGACAAAGGCGACACCGGCGCAACCGGAGCCAAAGGCGACAAGGGCGACGTCGGCCCGATGGGACCAATGGGTCCGAAGGGCGATAAGGGCGATCAGGGCGAAAAGGGCGACAAGGGCGACACCGGCCCCTCAGGCGGACTCACGGCAGTCAAGGGTCACGGCTGCTATCCGCCGGGAAACAATGCGAACAGCGAGCTCACCGTCCATGACGATTCTGTGACCTCCAACAGCATCGTGATCCTCAATTACACCGACGCCGGCTCCAATGGAAATGCGCTGGCCCTCGTCGGACAGGGCGCGGGCTTCTTCAAGACCACCGGCAGTCCGAACAATTGCTTCCAGTACGTCGTGCTGAACACGGCACCGTAGAGAGAGCGAGTGGGTCCTCTCCCCGCCCTCGGGGGAGAGGACCCCGTTCGACGCAAGGAAGCAACCAAGCAGTCGGCTCAGCAGCCGCTTCGTAATTCTCCAATCGCGCGCCCGCCATCAACTCCGCCATCTCATCCTCACGGATGACGCCAGCCTCCTCGCCGCGCGACCATCCGTTCACTCGCCGGCCCTCAGACCGCCGTTCGTCGCATCGAGCGGTCAGTAAGCACCGCGTCGAAGGTATCCTCCATTGATGTCCGAATTGACGACGGCGGGCAGACCGGCCGGTTTCGTTGCCAAGACATTGCGGCGCGTGGCCGTGGCGTTGTCGCTCTCCGTTGCCGTCGGGCTTCTATTGGGGTTGCATTGGAAGAGTCCCTGGTTCGCGCTCCTCCTTCGCACGGTCATCCTCGGCCTGTCCGCGACGACTGCGTTCGCGCTCTTCGAGGCGTGGCCGCGGACGCTGCCGCACTGGCTCCAGCGATGGGTCCTGCAAGTCGTCGCCGTCGGCGTGTTCATGCCGGTGACGACGTTGCTGATTTACATGTTGTCCACTCCCACCGGCGCGCCGCCGTTCTGGAAAGTCAACGACCGCCTGAGTGGCTGGATGATCTTGACCTTCACCGCGCTCCTGCTCGCGCCGTGGACGACGCTCGCAGCGATCGTGCGCCAGAAAGAAGCGTTCGCGCGCGAGCAGCAGCTCGCCTTCGCGCTCGAGCGCAGCGAGTTGGAGCGGCAGGCGCTCGACGCGCGCTTGCATCTGCTGCAGGCTCAGGTCGCGCCGCACTTCCTCTTCAACACGCTCGCGAACGTGCAGGCGCTGGTCGATGCCGGATCGCCGCGCGCGTCGGCGGTGCTTCGCAGCCTCACCGCGTATCTCCGCGCGGCGGTGCCGGTGTTGAATGAAGCGGCTGTGACGATCGAGCACGAGCTACAGCTCGTCCGTCCGTATCTCGAGCTGATGCAGATGCGCATGCCCGATCGCCTGCAATACGCGATGAACGTCGACCCGTCGGCGCTGCACGTTCGCTGTCCTCCGACGACCGTGTTGACGCTGGTGGAGAACGCCGTGCGCCACGGCATCGATCCGAGCGAAGAAGGAGGACGGATCGATGTCGACATCGAACGCCGCGGGGATCGCTGCGTCATCCGCGTCGCAGACACCGGCGCCGGACTTCGCCAATCCGCAAACGGCCTCGGCACCGGACTCACCACGCTACGCGAGCGGCTGCAACTGATCTTCGGCGATCGGGCGCAACTGCGTATGACGTCGGGCACTCCGCGCGGCGTTGTCGTCGAAATCGAGATGCCGGCACAAACATGAGCGAGCATCCGACCGCGTTGATCGCCGACGACGAACCGCTGCTGCGCGACGCGCTGCGGCGCCAGCTCGCGAACGTCTGGCCGGAGCTCGAGATCGTTGCCGAGGCGCGGAACGGGCGCGAGGCGGTGCGGATGTTCGATGAGCGGCATCCCGACATCTGCTTCCTCGACGTCCACATGCCCGGACTTTCCGGCGTCGATGCGGCGAACCACATCGGCCGCCGCGCGCACCTCGTCTTCATCACCGCATACGACCACTACGCGGTGCAGGCCTTCGCGCAGGGCGCGCTCGATTACCTGTTGAAACCTGTGGAACAGGCAAGGCTCGGCGAAACCGTCAGCCGGCTGAAGGAACGTTTGCAGTCGTCGAGGCCCGCGATCAACACCGAGCAGTTGTTGCAGCAACTGAGCGCGCAACTCGAGGCGTTGCAGGGCGGCGGAAAACGCGAGCCGCTGCGATGGATTCGGGCGCAGGCCGGCAAGACGCTGCGATTCATCGCCATCGACGACGTCGATTACCTCCGGTCGGACGCGAAGTACACGATCGTCGCCTGGCGCGACGGAGGGAAGGCGGCCGAGGCGGTGGTGCGAACGCCGCTGAAGGAGTTGGTCGAGCAGCTCGATGCGAAGCAGTTCGCGCAGGTGCATCGGTCCGTCGTCGTGAACCTGCGCGCGATCAGTCATGTGAAGCGCCATGACAACGAAACCGCGGAGATTCATCTGAAGGGACGCGACGAAGTGCTGCCGGTGAGCCGCAACTACGTGCAGTTGTTCCGGCAGATGTAGCCGCTGTTCGTCCGGGTGAAACCGGCGTTCGTCGCAAACGGATTGTTCGAGTGAACGCGCGCCGTCACGATGCGCGCATGCCGAAAGAGAACGTCACATTAACGATTACGTCTCTGCTCTCGCTCCTGTTGCTGACGCTTCACATTACCGACGACATCGTCCGCGGGATATCGAAGGCCGAGTCGTCGAACATCGCGCTGGTCGTCCTCGTGGTTTTTCTGTACGGGACGCTGAGGCTCGCCGAAAGGCGATCGGGCTACGCCGTCATGCTGCTCGTCGGATTGTTCGCGGCGGGCATGCCCGTCCTCCACATGCGGGGGAAACATTACCCCCAGATCGCCATGTCCCCCGGCGGCTTCTTCTTCGTCTGGACGCTCTGGGCCCTCGGCGGGCTGGGAGGCGTCACCTTCGTCCTCGCGGCGCGCGGACTGTGGCGTCTGCGACCGGGGCAGACGAGGTAATCGATGCTCCTGCCAATCCACATCGCCGCAGGCGGACTGGCCGTCATCCTCGGCGCGATTGCGCTGTCGGTGAAGAAGGGCGGAACGATCCACCGCCGCAGCGGGATGCTGTTCGTCTATGCGATGGTGGTCATGGGCACGACAGCGTCGATCCTGGAGTTTCTCAAGAGCGCCGCCGTCACGAATGTCGTCGCCGCGCTGATGGCGATTTACTTTGTCGGCACGGCACTGACCACCGTCCGCCCGCCGTCGCGATGGACGCGCATCATCAACATTGCGGCGCTGACGGTCGCTTCGGGACTCGCGCTTCTGTCGATCGCAGGCGGTCTCAAAGCCGTCCGCGCGCCGGGCCTCTCCTCCGGCGGCGTCCCGTTCCGCACGATCGGTGTGATGTCCTTCGTCCTCGCCACCGTCCTGCTGCTGTCCGCGATCGGCGATGTGCGCGTCATGCTGTTTGGCAGCCCCACAGGCGGAAAACGGCTCGCGCGCCATCTCTGGCGGATGTGCTTCGCCCTCTTCATCGCCGCCGGCTCATTCTTCTCCATCCGCCACCGCGTGGCGAAAATCCTCCCCGAGCCATTCACGACGGGCCCAATGCGCGCCCTGCCGATCGTGCTGCTGTTCGGCGCGATGTTCTATTGGCTATGGAGAGTGCGGCGGCCGCTTGCGGTAGCGCATCGGAGGTAGATCGGTCCCGACGGGTTTCGCGCCATAGCGTGGCGGCATCACTGAGGCGTCCGCCTTGCACCTGGCCAGTCCGGAGGTGAGCTCGTGATCATCCACCTGTTTCTCGCGGCAGCGCTCACGGCGCATCAGGGCAGCGCGGTCATCGCGAAGATTCCGGATGAGCCGCATGTGAAGGCGGTGGATGTGAGCTGGCGGAACGAAAACGTTCCGGCGGTTCGCAATGGGGGCGAATGGACCACGATCCTTGGCGTCGATCTCGATGCGAAGCCGGGTAAACAGACAGCGAGCGTCTCGTTGACGATGGACGACGGACGAGTGGAGCGGCGCCGGCTCACCGTCCACGTGGTGGCGAAGAAATACCCGACGACGAAGCTGAAGGTCGCGGAGCGCTTCGTCGAATTGAGCAAGGCTGATCTGAACCGTTCCGAACGAGAGTCGCAGGAGACGAACGCGATCTACTCGCGCATCACGACCGGCATCGTTCCGCAGGAAACCTTTTCCAGCCCGATTCCGGGCGTGGCCGGCACGAATTTCGGCGAGCGGCGCATCTTCAACGGTGCGCCACGCGCGCCACATTCAGGCGCCGATCTGCACGCCGCTGCCGGCACTCCTGTGCACGCGACAAACAGAGGACGGATCGTGCTCGCGAAAAACCTCTTTTTCACCGGCAACACCGTGATCATCGACCACGGCCTCGGTGTTTACTCACTGTACGCGCACCTCTCGCGCATCGACGTCACTCCCGGTCAAACAGTGACGAACGGCCAGCTCCTCGGTCTGGTCGGTGCAACGGGCCGTGTCACCGCGCCTCACCTCCACTGGGGCATGCGCGTGCAGCGAGCCCGCGTCGATCCGTTCTCGCTCGTGGGCCACAGCCTCGCCGGGCACTGAGACGGCGTTCGGGTGGACGGAACCATTGCCGACTTCACTCTGCAGCGCGTGCCTGGCGGCGCGGAGGGATGACTGGCGCGCCGATGAACCAGAGCGCGACGAGGCGCCGCGGAAGCGGTGAGGGATTCGGTCCCGAGCCGTGTGCCAGGTGGGGATGGAAGACGACGGCGTCACCGGGATCAAGCGGGATGAGCGTTCGGCGGCTCTCGTCGAAGAAGCCGGCATTCGTGCCGGAGGTGTCGTAGTCGAAGTTCACCGCGCCGCCGGCGTGCGTACCGGAGAGGACCTCGAACCCGCCGTTCCTCTCGTCCGCGCGATCGAGGGCGATCACCAGATTCGCCCCGCCGTACTTGACGATGGCGTCCCGCTGCTGCCAGGCGACGAACGCCGCGTCCTGGTGCCAGGGAAAGCCGGTGCCGACCATGGGCGCCTTGAGGTTGATCTGATCGACGATCCAGCGCGGCGACGTCACGCCGACCGCTTCGATGAGAGCCAGGATGCGCCGGTCGTTGCGCAGGAGGGCGACCTCCTCGCTGACGGACGACGCAAACGTGATCTTCCGCAACGCGCCGGGATGGACCGCACTCTCACCGCGGCGGCCACTCGCAGTCTGAACCTGATAGCGCGCGCCGTCGATCTCGACGTCGGACAGCAGCTCTGCACCCTTCGCTGCCAGCGCGTCGGCCGCCGACCGAAGCGCTTCGACCTCTCGCAGCGTGAGTAATCGCTGCACGAGCGCCCACCCATCGCGCTCGAAGCGCCCGCGGATCACCGATGCACCGGCAGCGGCATGCGTGAGGTTTTCCACGACGCCCGATTGTGCCATCAGGACGCGCCACAAACCTTAGTCAGTACTGCTGGACTCATGCGGGTCCGGTTATAGTCCTCGGCCGTGTCCGCGTTCTCATCCGGCGCCGGTGAAGTACCGCTCACCATCACCCAGCCCGGCTCGGCGGCGGTGTTCGAGTGGCGCGAGCTGTGGGCGTCGCGCGAGCTGCTGCTGCTGCTCGTGTGGCGGGACGTGCGGGTGCGCTACAAGCAGACGATGATCGGTGTGCTGTGGGCGGTGCTGCAGCCGCTGCTGGCGATGGTGGTGATCAGTGCGTTTTTCGGCCGGCCGGCGCAACTGCCGTCGGAGGGCGTTCCGTATCCGCTGTTCGCGTACTCCGGCTTTCTGGTCTGGACGTTTTTCTCGAACGCGCTCTTCAGCAGCAGCCACAGCGTGGTCGGAAGCGCTCCGCTGATCACGAAGGTCTACTTTCCGCGCGTCCTCGTGCCGATCGCAGCGATCGGCGCGCGCCTCGTCGACTTTGCGATCGCATTCGTGCTGCTGGCCGCGCTGATGGCGTACTACGGCGTGCCGGTCACGTGGCGTGCCGCGGCGCTCGTTCCGATGATCGTCCTGACGATGGCCCTCGCGCTGGCCGTGGGCATGTGCCTGGCGGCGCTCAACGTGAAGTATCGCGACGTCAACGTGGCGCTGCCGCACGTGATGCAGTTGCTGCTGTTCGCGACGCCCGTTTTCTACTCGGCGACGATCCTGCCGCCGCGCCTCAAGCTCGCCGCGCAACTCAACCCGCTCGCCGTGCTGATCCAGGGCTACCGCGCCGCGCTGTTCGATCAGCCGGTGCACTGGCGGGCCATCGGCGTCGAGGCAGTGGTGACGGCGGTACTGATCATCTACGCGGCCGCCTTGTTCCGCCGGATGGAAGAGCACTTCGCGGACGTGCTTTGATGATGGACGTGCTTTGACGATGCCGACCGCGATCAAAGCCGAGGGGCTCGGGAAGCGGTACACGATCGGCCGTCCGCGCGAGGTCGGGCTGCGCGACGCGCTCGCGCACGCCTCGCGCGCGCCGCTGCGGCTGTTCCGGACGCCTGGGGTGGCCGGCGGCGGAAACGCGATGTGGGCGCTGCGCGATCTCGACTTCGAGATCGCGAGCGGCGAAGCCGTCGGCATCATCGGCCGCAACGGCGCCGGCAAGAGCACGCTTCTGAAGATCCTCTCGCGCGTCACGCGCCCGACCACCGGCCGGGCCATGTGGCGCGGAAGGCTCACGTCGCTGCTGGAAGTCGGCACCGGTTTCCATCCCGACCTCAGCGGGCGCGAGAACATCTTCCTCAACGGCGCGATCCTCGGCATGAGCCAGGCGCGCGTGCGGCGGAAGCTCGACGAGATCATCGCCTTCGCGGAGGTCGAGACGTTTCTCGACACGCCGGTGCGGCACTACTCGAGCGGCATGTACATGCGGTTGGCGTTCGCGGTGGCCGCGCATCTCGAGCCGGAGATCCTCGTGCTGGACGAAGTGCTCGCCGTCGGCGACGCGGCGTTTCAGCAGAAATGCCAGTCGTTCATCGAGCGGATCGTCGGAAGCGGCGCCACGCTTCTCCTCGTCAGCCACAACCTCCACGCCGTCTCCACGCTTTGCTCGCGCGTGCTGTTCCTGGAGGGCGGATCGCTCCGTCGCGACGGACCGACGGAGGAGGTGATCGCCGACTACATCGAGTCGGTCTCGCCGAGCGGCGACGCGGCGGAGATCGAATGGGGAAATCGCGACGACGCTCCCGGCAACCAGAACATCCGGCTGCACGCCATCCGCGTCATCTCGGGCGGGTCGACGCGCTTCTCGGTCGACATCCGCCTGCCGCTGCGGGTCGAGGTCGACTACTGGAACTTCGTTCCGGGGACGCGGATCTACACGTCGATTCACCTCGTCGAGAAAACCGGCGTGACCGTGCTGGCCTCGGCGAACATGCCGTCGTTCAACGCCGCCGAGGATGATTGGTATGGTAGGCCGCAGCCGGCGGGGCTCTATCGCAGCGTCTGCACGTTTCCGGCGGACCTGCTGAACGAGGCGCGGTACTCCATCAGCGCGTTCATCGTCGCCGACATGGCACGGCTGGAAGCCGCCGCGCATCACGCCGTCAACTTCCATGCGGTCGACGTCAATCCGGCGCGCGAGCATCACGCGATCGTTCCGGGCGTCATCCGTCCGAAGCTCGCCTGGCGGACGGAGCTCGTGAAGCCGCTGGCGTGACGCGCACAACGTGCGTGCTAAACTCCGCGCCTTTCGCGGTCCCTTCCCACAGAACGTCATGAACCTCGCCTCCCTCCGCGACCGTTTCGGAGCCAAAACTGAGATTTTCCAGACGCCCGAATGCCGGATGCACGTGCATATCGACGAGCGGGAGCGCCACATCGACTACGCCATCTGTCATGAAGTGCAGATCGACGACTGCTACGGCGTTCGCAAGCTCGCGGAGGCCGGTTTCGCGCCGCAGGTCATCGTCGACATCGGCGCGCACATCGGCACCTTCACCGCGATCGCGGCGAAGTACTTTCCGCAGGCCAGGATCTACAGCTTCGAGCCGCTGAAGCAGCACTACGACGTGCTGGTGAAGAACTCGCGGAGCGGCCGCTGCACGCCGAACCATCTGGCCGTCCTCGGCTTCTACGGCAGCGAGCAGGGGCGCGACATCTACCCGTCGAACGAGTTCGAGCGCGCCTATCGCGCGCGGCAGCTCTCCAACGCCGTCTCCGTGGCGCAGATGCTGCGCAAGTTCAAACTGCAGCACATCGACTGGCTGAAGATCGACTGCGAGCAGAGCGAAGTGAACATCTTTCGCGAGCTCGATTCGCTCGATCGACTGAAAGACATCGATCTCATCAGCGGCGAATGGCATTTCGAAACAGCCAAAACCGAGCTGCGCACGATCGTCGGTAAGACGCATGACGTCGAGATCGTCGACGAGGGGCACTGGAACTACTTCGAAGCCAGACGCAAGCCCGCCATCGCCCGCGCCGGAGACAGCGCTTGAAACTGTGCAAGATCTACGGTCTCTCCGACAGACTCGACGACGATCCGCTGTGGCATGAGCTCCTCGACGCCATGACGCCGGAGTGGAGGTCGCTCCAGGCGCTTCACCGCAAGTACTGGGAGTGGGGCCTCGGCCTCTACGGCCTGCACAAGCTCGGCTGCATCCGGCCCGACGCGGTCGGTCTCGGCGTCGGCGCGGGCGTCGAGTGGCCGCTGTACTACCTGGCCAACCACGTGCGCCGCGTCGAAGCCACCGATCTCTACTCGCGCGACTCCGCGTTCATGAACCTCGACCCGACCATCCCCGAGAACGCACGCCGTCTCGCTCCGTTCCCGTACCGCGAGGAGGCGCTCGTCTTCAGCAAGATGGATGCGCTCGACCTGAAGTTTCCCGACGAAACGTTCGACTTCGTCTTCAGCTTCTCGTCGATCGAGCACTTCGGCGGACATCCCGGCGCCGTGCTGGCCATGCAGGAGATCGCGCGCGTCCTGAAGCCGAACGGCGTTGCCGCCATCGCCACCGAGGTCGTGTTGAACGGCCAGTGGCACTCGGAATTCTTCCAGCCCGACGAGCTCGAGCCGACGTTCGTCGGCGGCAGCGGCATGCAGTTCGTCGAGCCGCTCGACCTTTCCGTCGACGAGCAGATGATCGCGAACCCGGTGCTCTTCGACGTGCCGCCGGGCTTCACCGGTGACACAGGGCCGCACACGTCGGTCAAGGCGGGCAATTTCATCTTCACGTCGGTCGAGTTCTTCCTGCGAAAACCGGAGAACTGGAAGCCGATGTCGAAGCGCGCAATGGCCGCGGTCCGAAAGGAGCGCGACGCGTGGTACGGCCGGCAGCCGCGCCCCGTTCCGCTTCCTCAGTTCGTGAAACGGCCGGTGAAAAAAGTCCTGCAGCTCTTCGGCTGGCGGGCCGCGGGTCGATGAAGATCGCCATGGTCACGACGGTGGGGGAGCGGTGCGGCATCGCGTCGTACTCCGCGTCACTGGCGGAATCGCTGCGCCTCGTTCCGAAAACGGAGATCGAGATCGTGCCGATCACCGTCGGCGAACAGCCGCCGTTGCACTACCAGGAGCAGGCCCGCGCCCTCAACGCGGCCGGCGTCGACGTCGTGCACTTCCAGCACGAGTTCAGTTTCTGGGGATTTCCGCCGCCGAACGGCCGCTCCGCATTCGCCGAGCTGCGCGCGCTGGTCCGCAAGCCGACCGTCGTCACGGCGCACACGACCCTCGGCCTGGACGCGATCTTCCCGATGACGTCGCGTCGCAACCCGATCCGCTGGCTCCGGCGGAAGCGCCTGCTCGCGCATCGCGGCTGGCGCGAAAGCGTCGAGGTGAAGACGTTCGACGCCGACGCGACGATCGTCCACACCGAGGCCGCGCACGACGAGTTCGCGCAGCGCGGTCTCGACCGCCAGCGCCTCTTCGTCGTGCCGATGGGCATTCCGGCGCCGCTGATCGCAGCGACCGCCGGCCAGGCCTTTCGCGATCGCTGGGGCCTCCGGGGAAAGCGCCTCCTCACGCTGTTCGGCTACGTCACGCCGAACAAAGGCTACGCGCTCGTCGCCGACGTGCTGCGGCACCTTCCCGACGACGTCGTGTTCGTGATCGCCGGCGGCGCACGGCGGCCGATCGAGCAGCAATACGTCGACGCCGTCGAACGGCACGTCAGGAAAATCGGCATGAAGAAGCGTGTAATCGTCACCGGCCACCTCTCCGACGCGGAGATCGCTGAGGCCATGGCCGCAACTGACCTCGCGCTCGCGCCGCACACGCAGGCGACGAATTCTTACTCCGTGACGATTCCGCTGACGTACGGGAAGGCCACGCTCGCATCCGACCTTCCCTGTTTTCGGGAGATGGCGGCGGCGAGCGACTCTCTGGAGTTGTTCGAGAACCGGAACAAGGCCGATCTCCGGCAGAAACTCGCCGCGCTGCTCGAAGACGGCGCGCGGCGCGAGCAGCTCGCCGCGAATGCGCTGCGCCATGCGGCGCGATTCAGTTGGCCGAACGTGGCGCGCGCGACGCGCGACGTCTACGCGAAGGCGGCCGCGAGCCATCGCCTCTCGTGAGGACGTCGTGACGCAGGCGAATCGCGCGCTCGTGATCAGCACTGTCGGAAATGACCAGCCGGCGGCGGACCGGATGGGCTCCGCGTCGTACTCGTACCACTACGTCTGCCAGTCGTTCCTGCCGCTGCTGCGGCGGTGGGGACGCGTGACCGTCTCCGACCGCGATCCCGAGACCGCGAACGGAGCGATTCACCTCAGCTTTCGACCGCTCGACTTTTTTCGTCCCGCGGCCGGAGCGCCGAACGCCGCGTTTCCGTTCTGGGACTTCCCGGACGTGCCGGCGTACGCGCTCGGCGGCAACCCGCGGAACGACTGGGTCGCGGTCGCGAACTCACTCGACCTGCTGTTGACGTCGAGCGAGTTCACGCGCGACGCGTTCATCCGCTCCGGCGTCCGCGTGCCGATCCGCATCGTGCCGGTGCCGGTGCGCCGTCCGTTGTTCGAGCTCGCGGCGTGGGCGCCGCAACGCCTGCTCCTCGATTGCCAGGCGTACGAGCTGACCGGCGACGGTGTCCCGCGGTTGCAGGCGTCGTCGCGCGCCACGAGCGTTTACCACCGCCGCGTGCGGCCGCACCTTTCGCGGCGATCGATCGACCTCGCCAGCGTGCTGGGACGGTCGGCGCGCACCGCACGCGCGGAGTGGCTCGACATCACTTCCGCCGCGCGGCCGCCGCATTCGCCGCTCGAGCTCTCCGGCATCGTCTACACGACCGTGCTGAATCCCTTCGACCAGCGAAAGAACTGGGAAGACCTGCTCACGGCCTTCGTTTTCGCGCTCCGCGACCGCGCCGACGCCACGCTCGTCGTCAAGCTCGTCGTCCCGCCGCAGCGCGCGGCGTTCGGCGTCAACCGGATCGTTCGCTTCTGGCGCACGCTCGGAATCGGGCACCGGTGCAGGGTCGTCCTCGTCAGCGCGTATCTCGACGACGCGCAGATGCTCGAGCTCACCGCCGCGAGCACGTACTACCTGAACGCCTCGCGCGCCGAAGGAGCGTGCCTCCCGCTGCAGGATTTCCTGGCCGCCGGCAGGCCGGCCATCGCGCCGCGGCACTCCGCCATCGCCGACTACTTCGATTCCGGCAGCGGCCTGGTCGTCGAGTCGCACCCGGAGCCGGCGTCATGGCCGCAGGATCCCGACGGCCGCTGCACGACGACATGGCACCGCCTCGTCTGGACGTCGCTGCGCGACCGCATCGCCGAAAGTTACCACCTGGCGACGCACGATCGCGCCGGTTACGCGCGCCTCTCCGCGAATGCCCGCGCGCGCATGCACGCGCTGGCGAGCGACGACGCGGTGTGGACGCGGCTCGAGCCGGCGCTCGACTTTCTCGCGGAGAGGGGCCGGCGTGCTCTTTAACTCGTTCGCGTTCATCGGCTTCTTCGTCGTCGTCTACGCGGCGTACGTCGTGCTGCGGCATCGAGCGCAGAACGTGATGCTCCTGCTCGCAAGCTGGTTCTTTTACGGCTCGTGGGACTGGCGCTTCCTCGGCCTGATGCTGTTCTCCACGGCCATGGACTACGCCTTCGGCCGCCTGCTCGCGCGCGTGCGCGACCCGCGGCGGCGGAAACTGATTCTGATCACCAGCGTCACGGTCAACCTCGGCATTCTCTTCGTCTTCAAGTACTTCAACTTCTTCGCGGCGACGCTCGGCCGCATGCTGCACGTCTTCGCGCTCGATCCCGGCGCTCCCCTGCTGCAGGTCATCCTGCCGCTCGGCATCTCGTTCTACACGTTCCACAACATCAGCTACATCGTCGACGTCTACCACGAGCGCGTGGAGCCGACGCGCGACTTCGTCGAGTTCGGCCTTTACGTCGCGCTCTTCCCGCAGCTCATCGCCGGACCGATCGCCCGCCCCGCGCACCTGTTGCCGCAGATCCGGATGCCGCGCCGCATCACGTACGAGATGTTCCGCAACGGCGCGTGGCTCATCCTCCTCGGCTACTTCAAGAAAGTCGTGCTCGCCGACAACATGGCCGCGTTCACGAAACCGCTGTTCGCGAATCCGCACGCGTTTCACGGCCTGGAGGTGCTGTTCGGCCTCTACGCCTTCGCCTTCCAGATCTACGGCGATTTTTCCGGCTACTCCGACATCGCCCGCGGTCTCAGCAAGTTGATGGGATTCGAGCTGATGGTGAACTTCCGCCATCCGTACTTTGCCGCGAACCCGGCCGACTTCTGGCGCCGGTGGCACATCTCGCTCTCGACGTGGCTGCGCGATTACCTCTATATCCCGCTCGGCGGCAGCCGGAAGGGGACACTGAAGACGTACCGCAATCTGCTCATCACGATGCTTCTCGGCGGTCTCTGGCACGGCGCGGCGTGGCACTTCGTGGCGTGGGGCGCGTTTCACGGCGTGCTGCTCTGCGCCCATCGCGCCGCGGAGCCGCTGCTTGCGTCGTTGCGCTCGATGGCTGCGGCGTCGAACGTCGTTCGCCGCGCGGCCCGCGCCGGCGGCGTCTTCGCATTCTTCAACGTCACCTGCATCGGGTGGCTTCTCTTCGCGGCGCCGCGCCTGCGTGACGTCGGCACGCTCCTCCGAAACCTGGCCGCTCCCGCTCTGACGCACGGCCGCCTCGTCGCCGTGACGATGCTCTGCTTCGCGCTGCCGCTGCTGGCGATGGAGTGGGCGCAGGAGCGAAGCGGCGCGTCGATCCCGGTGGTCAAGACGTGGCCGCGCGCGCTGCGGCTGGCATGCTACGTCGCGGTTTTCTCAGCCATTCTCCTGTGCGGTGCGGTGGAGCGTCATGAGTTCATCTATTTTCAGTTCTGAGACTATTCGCCGTTACGGCGCGCTCCCGCGGAAGGAGCGGTTCTGGCACGCGGCGATCGCCGGCGCGGCCGCGATCGCCATGCTCGTCTGCCGCGAAATCCCGCCGCGCCTCTACGGAACCAGCGGTTGCCAGGGCGGTTCGCTCGGCAGTACCGCAGTGGCCTCGCTGTCGGACCGCACGGAGTTGTTGTTCGCCGGATCGTCGCACGTGCTGTTCGGCGTTCGGCCACAGCGCTTCACGGTTCCCGCGATGAACCTGGCCGGGACGTGGCTCGACTACACGTGCATCCGCGCCGTCATCGCCAAACATCTCCATCGCGTCCCCAACCTGAAGGTCGCGGTGATCGAATATGACGAGCTGCCGTACGTTTCCGATCTCGTTCCGGCGATCCTGGCGACGCGAGACGTCCGCCCGCTGCAGGAGCTCGGCTTGTCGCCCGCGGAGTTCCCGACGGCCGGCGCGGCGCAGACGGTCGAGGTTTTCGCCACGAACTTCCTGTTTCCGTTCACCGGTCTGCCTCGGGTCACGCCGCGGGCGTGGGTTGATCGCGACAAGACCTGCAGTCCGCTCTACCACCCGCCACGCGGCTTCGCTCCCGGCTACTACTACACCGATGGCGTGACGCCGAAGAACTTCGATGCCGGCGCTGTCTTCGGCGCGCTCGCGCGCGCATCGCGGAACGTGAACGTCGTCCGAAGAAACGAAGCGGCGCTCACCGAGACCATCGCTCTGCTGCGCAGCCGCGGAACGGCCGTCGTGCTGCTCCGCCTTCCGCACGCACGCGGCTACGTGCCGCAACGGCCGCCGATCGTGATTGCGCGATTCCGTGAGCTGCAAACGATCGCCCTCGCCGCCAGCCGGTCGGACGCCGGCATCGCCGTATGGGATTTCGCCGAACATCCGGCGTTCGCGCCCGCTGATTTCTGCGACAACAACCACCTCAATGCGGCGGGAGCGGATAAGCTGGCGAAACTGCTCGATGCGCCGCTCCGCGCGCTCGCGTCGAAAACGGTTGCGGAGGTGCGGTGAAGATCGTCTTGTGCAAGGGCCGCTTCGGAGGCCCGATCAGCGGCGCCGACGAAACGATCGTTGCGTACGCGATCGAGCTCAGAGCCGCCGGACATGACGCCGGCGTCGCCGTCCTCTATCCGCCGCCGGCCGACGACCCGCATTACCGGCGGCTGCTCGACGCGCGCGTGCCGGTGTCGTGCATCGCCGGCCGGTCGCTGGTCGGCCACGGCATGCAGTTCGTTCGCAATCACATGCCGCACATTCCGGGCGGGCCGCGGCGGCTGTTCCAGAAGACGGCCGCCGGCCTCTCCTCCAGCTACGATCGCCGTTGCCGTACGTACTTTTCGGGCCTGCGGCCCGACATCGTTCACGTCGTCACGCCCGATCCGGCGTCCGTCGCGATCATCCGCGGCGCTCACGCGGCCAACGTTCCGGTCCTGTACCAGGAGCTCGGCACCGCCGATTTCCTCCCCGATCTCGATTTCTATTACGGCCACCTCGGCGCGGCGCTGCCGCTGGCGCACGTCGCCGCTCTCTCTCCGCGCCTCGCGGCGCGATTCGCGGAGAAGTTCGTTCGCACGGCGGTCGACGTGCTGCCCATCACCCTCGCCGACGTCCCCGCGCCGGTGCCGAGGCCGGGCGACGGCCGGGTCACGTTCGGCTTCGCGGCGCGGCTCGAATACGGCAAAGGGCCGCTTGCCCTCATCGACGCGTTCGTAAAGACGGCGAATCGCGTGCCGGATGTGTCGCTTCGCATCGCCGGCGGAGGTCCGCAGTTCGACGACGTGAGGAGTCGCGCCGCGGCCGCCGCGCTGAATGGGCGTTGCACGTTCACCGGCACGTATGCCGGACCGGCCGCTCGCGATGCGTTCATGCGCAGCATCGACGTTCTCGTGCTCCCCACGCTGGCGGAAGGGACGCCGAATACCATCGTCGAGGCGATGGCGCACGGCGTTCCGGTGATCGCCTCGGCTGTCGGCGGCATTCCGGACATGCTCGGATCGGACGCCGGACTGCTCGTGCCGCCAGCCGACGTCGATGCGCTCGCCGCGGCGATGACCGAGCTCGCCCGCGACGCCGCGCGCCGTGAAATGCTGGCGCGCGCGGCGCGCGCTCGTTACGAGGAGCTCTTCTCACCGGCCGCCGTCGTTCCGCTGCTTCGCGCCACCTACGCGCGGCTGGCCGGCCGCGACGACGCGGATCCGGCGCCGCGCCATCCCTGGGCGAATCGGTGATCGACAAAAACAGGAACGGCCGACGTAAGTGCCGTCCCCTACTCGGACCGCTCGCTGGCAGCCTGATGCGTTCCTCCGGAAGGCGTGAATTCTGCAAGGCGTGTCGGACATCTTCGCAGGCTGGATGTCGACCGCTTCTTGGCTGTTTCGTTTTCAACCGTGGGAGGAAGGAATGAAACGTATTGTTTTCGCTTTGGCTGCCGCTCTCCTCATCAGTTCGACTGCTTTCGGACAAACGCCATGTCCCACTGAGGACCCGAATTTCTGCGCGACGCAATATTCAACGTGTTACTACGACAACGAAGGGAAGAACTGCTCCTGGCCGAACTGTGATGAGTATTGCGACAACGAGTACGACGAGTGCGAGTTCGGCATGAAGGGGGCCGACTGGTGGGAGAACCCGGTGATCAGCCGCTCGGTCGATACCTCCGTCAACTCAGGCGACAACATCGGCTGCGTCCTGGGCTGCACGGCCTGGGGTTGCGCCTGTATGTACAACTGGGACCCCTATCGCCGTTACAACACGCATTGGCAGCACATTCACTACCGGGCTCGAACCTGCCCCAACAACTACACCTACAACGAGGTGCTTGAGCTCGTCGATCATGCGGACGACATCTGCTATCAGGACGACGACACTTGCTCGCCGCTCTACGAAAGGGACCATGATTGTATGTCCCAGAGTCCCTGCAGGTTCAACGAAGACGGCACGGCCATTACCATTCCGTGAGCCGGGAGCAAACGATCATGACTGCTGCCCGAATTCTGCTTTGCTCGATGTTTCTCACGGCAGCAGCCGTACCGCGTTCCTACGCGGACGACTGCGCTCCGGTCAATGCGGTCCAGGTCCGCGACGCGGCCCGAGCCTTTCTGAAGGTGCCGCCCGCTGTCCCCTTCGAGCTCGTGATGTCGGATCGAGTGGGGACGAGTTGTTATGACCGCCTCGTCTTCGAGACGGTGGACGAGCGCCAGATCCGGGAATCGATCGTCTATCTCTCGCCCGATCGGGCGTACCTGACGCGCGACGTCTTCGCAGTGGCCGACACAGGCACGCCCAACGCCGCTCTGGCCGATCCGCTCAGCGGTATCGCGCCTGACGCGCCGGTCCGAGGAAACTCGAAGGCGCAGGTCACCCTCGTCGAGTTCTCGGATTTCCAGTGTCCGTTTTGCCGCGGTGCCGCGAACCAGCTCGCCGAGCTCGCAGCCGCCGATCCGAATGTGAAGGTCGTGTTCCGGCAGATGCCCCTGGGGATGCATCCGTGGGCTCTGCAGGCGGCGCGCGCTTCATCGTGCGTCCGCGGCGACAACTTCTGGAAGCTGCATGATTTCTACTTCGAGAAGCAGCGCGAGCTGACTCCCGAGAACGTGGCGGCGAAGACGAGGGAGTATCTCGCCGGACTCAACTCGTTCGACGCCGCCGCATTCGATCAGTGCGTCGCCGGAAACGACAGCCTGGACGCCGTCCGCCGCGACGTGCGTGCCGCCGCGCTCCTGGGCGTCCAGGGCACGCCCACGATCTATGCGAACGGCCGGCACATCAAGCCGTCGGGATCCGTCGACGCGCTCCGCAAGGAGATCGAAGGGGCGACCGGGATCGCGCTTCGCTCTCCGGAGCATAAAACGACCTACATGGTGTTCCTGCGTCCGACCGGACGGAGCTCGTCGCCGGAGATCGACAGTAGTTCCGCGACATTCCTCGCGCAGTTGAAGAAAGAGGGCGAGCTCCTCAACGCCGGTCACGCGCAGGCAGCCGAGGGCGCAGCAGGATTCGACATTCTGACCGTCCGTGCCATCGACGCCGCAGCAGCGTTGAAACTCATCTCACAATCCCCGCTCGTCACCAAAGGGATCGTGAAAGCGGAAGTCGTGGAATACCAGCCCGCCGCCAGTCCCGTGGTCCGGTAAGGCTGAAGGCGAAGCGGATCCCCTGCATTCTGCATGGGGATCCGTCGCCGCGGCGTCGTGATCAACAAAAACAGAAACGGCCGACGTAAGTGTCGGCCGTCAAACGTTTTCATTGGTTGCGGGGGCGGGATTTGAACCCGCGACCTTTGGGTTATGAGCCCAACGAGCTACCAGACTGCTCCACCCCGCGACACTTGGTGAGGACGCTGCGGCGGCTAGATGGCTCCGGCCGCGGCGAGGGGCGCGATTATCGGGTCGCGACTCGCCAGCGTCAAGGGCCTTCGTAACCCTCGCGTCCGGATCGCCATTCCCGGGACGCTGGCACGGATATCGTTTGTCGCCACGTCCGGATGAAACGACTACTCCTCATTCTTCTTCTCTCCGCGGCGGCCGATGCTTCGACCTTGCCCGGCTTTCACGTTCAGTTGGTGCAGGGCACGCCGGGGTTCGTCACGGCGCTCGCGGTCGACTCGCAGGGGACGCTGTACTTCTCGGTGAAAGGCGGCGACATCATTCGCGCCGGTGCGATGCCGGTCATCGTCGCGCACGTCCCGACCGTCGGCGACGGCAACTCGGGGCTGATCGGGCTGGCGCTGCGCGACGATCACACGGCCATCGTGCATTACACGACGCCGAGGCAGACGTATGACGTCGTGTCGGCGGTGAATTTGGACACGGGCGTGGAGACCGAGATCCATCGCTTTGCCACCGACAGGGATTTCCCGGAGCGCGGCGCGTCGACGGAGCATCACGGCGGCAATCTCACCGTCGCGCCGGACGGCACCATCTTCCTGGCCATCGGTGACTACGGCATCGGCATCATCGCGTCGGAGCTCGACTGGAACGGCGGCAAGGTGTGGCGCATCGATCCCGACGGCACGGCCGTGCAGTTCGCGCACGGCTTCCGCAATCCGTTCGATCTGGCGTGGGACGCGGCAGCGCAGCGGATCATCCTCACCGACAACGGCGACGTCGTCGATGACGAGATCGACGTCGTGGCGCTGGGCGACGATTGCGGCTGGCCGATGACGGCCGGGCGCGAGCCGGCGGTGGCGGGCGCGCGCGCGCCGGCGTATGTGTTTCCGACGGTCGTTGCGCCGACCGGGCTCGCGCCGCTGAGCGGGCGCAATCCGATTCTGCATCGCGGATTTCTGCTCGGCAGCTATGTCGCAAAGGCGCTCTACTACGTGCCGGACGTTTACGCGCAGCCGGTGCCCGATCCGGTGGCCGTGATTCGCGGCGAGACCGATCCGATCATCGACGTCGTCGAGGCGCCGAACGGCGACGTTTACTTCGCCACCGGCTTCGGCATTTATAAGTTGATCGTCCCGCTCCGCGGCGATTGCAACGGCGACGGCAGCGTTAATTCGTCCGACATTGCCGCGCTCGGCAAGGTGGTCGCGGATGGACCGCAGCCGATGACGACGGTGCAGAACAGCTCGGCGTCCGCGAGCTGGGGCTGCGACGCGAACGGCGACGGATTGATTGACGGGAGGGACCTTTCGGTCGTTTCTGCGCTGGTGCGGGGACGGGCGGTGCGGCGGTGAGAGACGAGGCTAAATGTTGAATGTTGAATGTTCAATGTTGAATGTTGAATGGCTTCTCGGTTCATTCAACATTGAACATTGAACATTGAACACTCAACATTTGCTTTTCCAACCTCCTCGGCATCATCACTGCACTGATTCCTCCTGTTAACAAGGGAGGAACCATGCAACGGACACGATCCATAGCCCTGGTCGCCGTGCTCATGCTCAGCGTTGGCATTGCTGACGCGCAGACCAAAATCAAGTCAGGATTCAATCTCTTCTCGCCGCAGGACGACGTGAATGTCGGCCAGCAGTCGGCGGTGGCCGCGGAGCAGCAGCTTCCGATGCTGAACGATGCGCAGACGAATGCGTATTTGAATCGCATCGGCCAGCGGCTGGCGGCGAATGCGGGCGGACCGCAGTTCCAGTATCACTTCCGCGTCGTCAATCAGTCGGACATCAACGCCTTCGCGTTGCCGGGCGGCTTCGTCTACGTCAATCGCGGCGTGATTGACACCGCCAGCAACGAAGGCGAACTGGCCGGCGTCGTCGCACACGAGATTTCGCACGTGGCGCTGCGTCACGGCACGCATCAGGCCTCGAAGGCCTACCTCGCGCAAGCCGGCATCAGCATCCTCGGCGGCATTCTCGGCGGGCATGTTGGCGAAGGCGCGGCGCAAATCATCAATACGGTCGGCGGCATCGGACTGAACGCCGTCTTTCTGAAATACAGCCGCGATCTGGAGACGCAGGCCGACGTGCGCGGCGCGCAGATCATGGCCGCGTCGGGATACAACCCGAGGGACATGGTGGCGTTCTTTCAGAAACTGGAACGGGTGGATACCTCGAAAAAGACCAACTGGTTATCGGACCATCCCGCGCCGCCGGACCGCATCGCGCGCATTCAGAAAGAGCAGCAAATGCTGCGTGTGAATGGCAGCGCGCCGGAGAACGTGGCCGAGTTGCAGAACGTGCAGGGACGCCTGCGCGGCTACGGTTCGGCGCCGTCGGCGGGACAGATCGCGCGGCAAGCGGCGACCGCGCCGTCGCAGCGCGGACGGGCGACGAATGGCGGCATGGCCAGCGCCGGATCGGCAGTCATCAACGTGGAAGCGCCGTCCAGTTCGATGAAGACGTTCGTGAATCCGACGCGGCTGTACAGCGTCAGCATCCCCTCGAACTGGCAGGTCTATCAGCAGGGCAACACCGGTGTGACGTTCGCGCCGCAGGGCGGGATCGGGAGCGTGAACGGGCAGTCGGACGTCGTCGTCGGGGCGATCATCAATCACTACGATCCGTTCGGAAACGCGCAGGGGAACGGTCTTCGCGGCACTTCCAGCGGCGGCGGCTACATGGGCAACGTAACGTTGCAGGATGCGACCGACGATCTGATCGCCACCGTCCAGCGCAGCAGTCCGTATCTGCAGGTCATGAGCGGCTCGAAGAAGCAACTGCGCGTCAACGGCGGCACGGCGTTGTCGGCGGCGCTGCGCGGACGCGATCCGAATACGAATCTCGATGAGCGCATCACGGTCGTTACGCGGCAGTTGTCCGACGAGCATCTCGTCTACCTGCTGTTCATCACGCCGGAGCGCGACGCCAGCCGTTACGCCAACGTGCTGAACACGATGGTGAGCTCGCTGCAGGTCAGCAACGCACCGCACTGAGCGGGCGCGGCCGGCATTTTTTCATTACGATTCGGCTTCAACACGCCGGAGGAAACGAACCTATGTACGACGAACAGATCGCTGGTCCGATGCGCCAGGAGTTGACGCAGCTCGGATTCGAAGAGACGCGCACGCCGCAGCAGGTGGACGCGGTGCTGCAGGAGAAGAAGGGGACGGTCCTGGTGGTGGTCAATTCGGTGTGCGGATGCGCAGCCGGCGTGGCCCGTCCCGCCATCGCCCTTGCGCTCGAGAGCGACGTGAAGCCTGACCGCATGATCACCGTCTTCGCCGGCAATGACCGCGAAGCGACGCAGCGCGCCCGCGAATACTTTGTCGGCTACCGCCCGTCATCCCCCTCGGTCGCTCTCTTCCGCGACGGCGAGCTGGTGAAGATGATCGAGCGTCACCAGATCGAAGGCCGCGCCGCGTACGACATCGCCGCGGAGCTGACCGCCGCGTTCCAGCAGTTCTGCGCGAAGGAAGCAGCGGTTCACTAGGCGTCAGAATCGAACCACAGAGGCACAGAGATTTTCTCAGTGCCTCTGTGGTCAGCCTAACGTCTCCTCATCACCACGATCGTTTTGTCGTCCGTCGCTTTCGCACCGCGCTCGAATGCCGTGACGGCGGCGAGCACTAGCGCCGGGATTTCGTTTGTCGCTGCGCCGCTCTGCGAAAGGAACAGGTCGCGTAAACGATCGTTGCCGAATTCGATTTCGTCCGGATCGGCGGCTTCGTTGAGACCGTCGGTGTAGAGGAAGAGCGTCGATCCGGCGGCAGCTCGACCGTCCCTTCGCTGTACGACGATTCAGGAAGCAATCCGATCGGCCGGCCCGTCGATCCGATCTCGGTGAGCACGTTGCCGCCGATGATGTACGGCGGATTGTGGCCGGCGTTGACGTAACGCAACACGCCGGTCGACGGCGTGTAGCGCGCGAAGAAGAACGTCGCGTATTTGCGTCCAGTCGCGCTGCGGAAAATCAGCGCGTTGAGGCGGGCTACGAGCCGGGCCAGATCATCCTCGATCGGCGCGGCGACGCGCAGCGCGGCCTGCACGCTGGACATGATCAGCGCCGCGGAAACGCCTTTGCCGGAGACGTCGCCGATGGCCAGCCCGAGGTCGCTGTCGGGAAGCTCGAGAAAATCGAAATAGTCGCCGCCGACTTCGTAGCAGGGAAGGCTCAGCGCGCCGAGCTCCACGCCGCGCACGTCGACCGGCGCGGATGGCAGCAGGCGGCTCTGAATTTCACGGCCGAGGGCCAGCTCCTGCTCCATGCGTTGCTTTTCGAGCAGCTCCATGTGCAGCGTGGCGTTCTCCATGGCGATGGCCATGTGGTCGGAAATGCCGCTGAGGAACTCCAGGTCGCGCGGGCCGAACGCGCCGTTCGTTTTGTTCAGGAGTTGCAGTACGCCGACGACGCGCTGGCCGCGATTTTTGATCGGCACGCAGAGCATCGAACGCGTGCGATAGCCTGTTTTCTGATCGAGCGAGCGGTCGAAACGCGGATCGTCGTACGCATCGCGAAGGATGAGCGGCTCGCCGGTCGCGGCCACGCTTCCGGCCAGACCTTTTCCGATCGGCAGGCGGATCTGGCTCGACAGCTCACCGGCGATCTTCGTCCAGATCTCCTGTTTCGCGTCGTCGACGAAGTAGAGCGTGCCGCGTTCGACGTGCAGCTCGTTGCGCGCCACGGTGAGGATCGACGCGAAGAGCGTGTCGGGCTCGATCGATGAGTTGATCAGCTTCGATGCTTCAACGAGCGTGCGCAGCCGCTCCATCTCGTCGCGGTCAGCGAGCGTCGACACGATGCGCCCAACGACGACGCGATCGCGATCATCGAATTGCAGGCCGCTCTCGAACTTGCTGTCCGCGCGTTCGCTGCGAAGAAGCGTACAGTCGACCTCGATCTCCTCGCCGTCCCACGCGAAACGCAGCGTGTGCGGACCAACCATCAACGGCTCATCGTGCTCGATGCGCGTGCCGAGGATGCCGATGTCGACGATGCGCACCTCGCGGTCGGCGACATGTCCGGCAATCGGCGACGGCAGCAACAGCCGTTCCGCACGGCGGCGATCGTGATCGAGCATGGGACGGATATTATGCGCGGCTTCCGCGGCGCGTTCGTTCTTCATCACGTACGGATTACGCGCTGTTTCGGTCGTCCGACAACATCATGTTCGAAGCCTTCGCCGAACGCGATTACCGGCGTTTCTGGGTCGCGCAGTTCGTCTCCAACATCGGCTCGTGGATGCAGGGGCTGGCGCAGGGATGGCTCGTCTACCACCTGACCGACTCGCCATTCCTCCTCGGCTTCGTGGCCTTCGCCAACTCCGCGCCGTCTCTGCTGTTCATGCTGCCGGCCGGCGTGCTGGCCGATCATTTCGACCGTTTGCGGACGTTTCGCGCGTCGCAGGTGACGCAGGCGTTGTCGGCGCTGTTGATCGCGATTTCGATCTACACCGGCCACATCGCGGTGTGGCAGATCGTGGCCGCGTCGGTGATCAGCGGCATCGCGGTCTCGTTTTCGGCGCCCGCGTATCAGGCGATGGTGGTGGACCTTCTCGACGACCGCGGCCGACTTTCGAACGCTGTGGCGATGAACTCGCTGCAGTTCAATCTGTCGCGCGCGCTCGGGCCGCTGCTGGCCGGACTGACGCTGCACGCGTGGGGCAGCTTCTGGTGCTTCTTCGTAAATGCGCTCTCGTTCGTGCCGCAGATTTTCGTCCTCGGGCGCCTGCAGAAACGGCAAGTGCGCGGCGAACCGATCGGCGCGATGTCGACGCGGCTCGCGGAAGGACTGCGCTACGTCCACGGCGACCGGGTGATGAAACTGCTGCTCGCGATCGTGGCGATCATCAGCCTCCTCGGCTATCCGTACGTGACGCTGATGCCGATGGCGGCGCGGCTTCTCTACGTTCACGACGATGCGCGCGGTCTCGGCATTTTGATGGGATCGATCGGCATCGGCGCGCTCCTCGGCGCGCTGGCTCTGTCGGTGCGGACGCCGCGGAATCTGATGCGGATGATCATCGTATCGCTCTCCGCATTCGGCCTGGCCCTCGGAGCCATGGGATTCACGCACGCGCGCCTGATCGTCGTGCCGCTGCTCGCGATCGCCGGCTGCGCGATGGTGGTCTGCGCCGCGCTCTGCAACACGGCCATCCAGAATCGCGTCCCCGACGCCATGCGCGGCCGCGTGCTGAGCATGTACACGTTCGGTTTCTTCGGCTTCCTGCCATTCGGCAATCTCATCGCCGGCGCAATCGCGGAACACCGCGGATTACCGATGACGATGATTGTTTTGGGCGGTGGGTTAGTCGCGGCGGCGATCGGGGCGATCGCGATTTCAAACCGCGCGCAGTAGGCCCGCCTCGCACGTTCCTTCGATCACGTGCTGGCCGGACTCGTTCTCGATCCAGGCATCGATCGTCAGCCGATGCTTCGCGCGGTCGATCGCGCGGACGACAAAGTGCGCGGTCACGGTCTCGTCGAGATGGACGGGCAGCAGAAACGTCAGCGTCTGCGAACGATAAATCGCGCCGGTTCCCGGCAGCAGCATGCCGACCATCGTGGAGAAGATTGACGCCGTGAGCATCCCGTGCAGGACGCGTCGTTCGAACGGCGTTCGCGCGGCAAACTCGTCGTCGACGTGCAGCGGATTCGTGTCGCCGGTGATCTCGACGAAGCGCCGCAAATCGTCCTCGGTGAACGTCTTCGTGAAGGTGACGTGTTGCCCGACTTCGAAGTCGTCGATGCGGGCAACTTCCATCAGCCTAGCGAATCGAGAATCTCTTCCACCGTCGAGCGCCGGCAGGTGTACATCGGCGTGTCGCGCTGCGTGAACTTCGACGACTCCGTTTCGCGCAGCTCCTGCACCAGGTCGAGGAACTCGGCGGCGGAATCGGCTTCGAACGCGACCACGAAATCCTGATCGTCGAGACCGAACGAGTAGGTCGTGTTGATCTTCACGCGCGGGTATTTGTGACCGATGGCGATGTGCTCGTTCATGATGCGCTGGCGTTCGCTCTGCGGCAGCAGGTACCAGTCGCGCGTCTTCACGAACGGGTAGACGAAGAGAAACGGCTTCTTGCCGGGAACGATGCGCAGGCGCCGTCCCTCCTGACCGTCGTGCACATGGTCGTCGACATACTGCGAATGCTTCGTCATCGAGAAATACGAAACAGGGATGTCGAGGTAGCGCCCGAGGATCGACTTGTTGATGTCGGCGGCCAGTTGCTGGAACGGATCGATGTCGTAACCGATGCGCCAGAACATGAAGTCGGTGTTCGGCTTGATGCCGACGGTCGAATACGGCAGCACCATCATCGGGCCGGTGTGGCGGCGGACGATCTCCGCGAATTCGCGCTTCGCCTCGGTTTTCACTTCAGCGCTCTCGCGCCGCCAGGAACGGTCGGTCTTGAAGAACATGAAGTTGACGAACTGGCGGGCAGGGGCGGCGGCCGCTTCGCGCGCGGGCTGAGTTTGCGGCTCGGTGATGGTGGTCATGGGCCCGGATTCTAGCGCTGTTGCGATCACCATCGCGACCCGGCGGCTCGCCCGCGTCCCTCGGACGAAGAGCTCCGCGATCAGGGACAACCGCGACGGGGCGTAGGTTTTAGTTATCCATGGAAGCGGGCAGGGCTGTAAGTCCACACGTTTGCGTGAGTTGCAACGTCTTGGTTACGGCGATCAAAACCGCGCTCGAATGTCAAGAGGCATGTGGAAAGTGCAAACCGTCTTGGGCTACTGCACAAATCCTGCTGCAAAGGATGTGTCTGATTTCGGATAAGTCACGTGAATGCATCAGTTAGCCCAATCCGCCCACAGGTTTGTGCAAAGCGCTCAGAATCGCGCATTTGGCGCGCTCTTTCGAGTTTTGCACAGGGCTTTCCGCAGCGTTTTCCGCAGAATCTGAGGAAAGCGATCGTGAGGTCTGTGAACGATGCGTTCGCCGCTCGTAAACTTCGGGTACATCGATGGTTGACTCCTCTTCAACGCCCTGCATCCGGCAGGGCTCGCGTGGTCTGCTTCAAATCTTCGCGGCATTTTGACGTCCCGAATCCAAGGCGGCGAACGATGGCCATCTGGCCGTTTCGCAACGCAAAATCGCTCATCGCAAAGTCGCACAGCGGGTTGTGCAAAGCGCTGGAAGGCGCGATTTTGTGGCGCCCGTTCGCGTTCTTCACAGCTCTTTCCGCAGCATTTTCCGCAGAAACTGTGCAAAGACCGGATCGCCTTCGCGGACGAAGCGCGGCTCGTCGCCGGTAAAGTCCACGATCGTCGACGGTTGACCTTCCCGAGGGCCGGCGTCGAGCAGGGCATCGAGCGCGTCGCGCAAATCGTCAGCGAGCACTTCAGGTGTGGTGATCGGCGGTTCGCCGCTGCGGTTCGCACTCGTCGAAACGAGTGGCCCGGTGCGATCGAGAAGCGCGCGTAACCACGGCAGATCGGGGATGCGCGCGGCGATCGTTCGTTCGCCTGCCGCGACGATCGCGGTCAACGGCGCCGGCCAGATGTCTCCGAGCGCGTCGGGAATCGTCGCGCCGAGGTTTTCGAGTTGTTCGACTGACGATGCGATGACCACGAACGGCTTGTCATCGCCGCGTTCCTTCATCGACCGGATCCGCGCCGCCGCCTGCTCGTTCGTCGCCATCGCGTGCAGGCCGTAGATCGTGTCGGTCGGCAGCAACGCCACGCCACCGGCGAGGAGCACGTCCGCAATTTCGTCCAGCACGTTTGCGGACGGCTCGCCGTCGACGCCCCAGCGCTTCATCGCCGCGCCTTGGCCGTCCGGCCGCGCGCGCCTTCGAGCAACTCGCGCGCATGCATGACGGCCGACGCCGGGATCGATTCGCCGCCGAGCATCCGCGCTACTTCGTTCACCCGCTCATCCTCGGAGTCGAGCTTCCGGATTCGCGCGCGCGTGTGGCCCGCAGCGTCTTCCTTCCAGACGAAGAAGTGCGTCGTGCCGAAGCTGGCGATCTGCGGCAGGTGCGTGACGCAGATGACCTGATTGCCGGCCGCGAGCTCCTGCAGCTTCCTGCCGACGACCTCGGCCACGCGTCCGCCGATTCCGGCATCGATCTCGTCGAATACCAGCGTCGCCGCCGCGGCCTTGTTCGACGCCTTGAAAAGCGCCGCGGCAATGGCGAGCTGGATGCGCGAAAGTTCGCCGCCCGAGGCGATGCGCTGCATCGGCTTCGGCTCCTCGCCGCGGTTAGGGGCGATCAGGATTTCGATGCGGTCGATTCCGTGCGCCGCCGCGTGTTCGCGCGACGGATCGGCAGCGTCGACGACGACTTTTACCGTCGTCCGCTCCATGGCCAGATCGTTCAGCTCCGACTGAATGGCCGTCTCGAATTTCTTCGCCGATTTCTTCCGCGCCGCCGAGAGCCCCTCGGCTGCTTTGCGCCAGTTCGCGAAGCGCTGCTCCTCGATCCGCTGCAGTTTGTCGACGCTGGTCTCGTAGTCGCGAAGGCGCTCGAACTCGTCCTGAATCGCGCCGAGGTGGGCGAGGACGGCTTCGACGGAGCCGCCGTATTTTTTCTTGAGGCGCTCGATCGTGACGAGGCGGTCTTCGATCTCTTCGAGCCGCGCCGGATCGTGGCGGACGGAGTCAGATAGTCGCGAAAGTCCGCGCGACGTCTCCTGCAGCCGGTAGATGGCGTCGGTGAGCTCCGCGGAAATCGTGGCGATGTCGGCGATCTCCTTCGCCAGCGGTTCTACGAGGTGGAGAGCGCGCGAAAGCTGCGCGAGCGCCGACGATTCGTCGTCATCGACCAGCGCAAACGCGCCGCTGGTGGCCTCGGCGAGCTGCCGCGCATTGGCCAGCATGCTCCGCTCGCCGCGCAACGAGTCCTCTTCCGCCGGGTCGATTTTCGCCGCGGAGATCTCGTCGATCTGATAACGCAGCAGATCGAGCCGCAGCGTGCGATCGCGCTGCGCGTCCGTCAACTCGCGCAATTGATCCGCCGCTTGATGCCACTCGCCATGCGCTTCGCGCGTCCCGGCGACGAGCGCCGCGTGATCGCCGTAGTCGTCGAGCAGCTCGCGGTATCCCTGTCCCGCCACGCGTCCATGCGACTCATGCTGCCCGTGGATTTCGAGGAAGGCGTCCATGGCCACGCCCAGCTCGCGTACCGAAAGCGGCGAGCCGTTGATGAGCACGCGCCCGCGTCCGTTCGTGGCGATCTCGCGCTTGACGATGACTTCCGGCTCGCCGGCGTCGACGCCGATTTCATCGAGCGCATCGCCCGTTTCCCTCGACACGTCAAACACTGCCTCGGCCGTCATCCGCTCCGCACCGGCGCGGATCATTTCCGTCGACCCGCGCGCCCCGCGCAGAAACTCGAGCGAGTCGATCAGCAGCGATTTCCCCGCCCCGGTCTCGCCGGTCAGCACGTTCAGTCCCGCCCCAGGCTCGATCGCGAACTCCTCGACGATGGCGAGATTGCGGACTTTCAGGTACGTGATCACGGCGCGGAAAGTCTAACGGCAGCGACTTTGCTTTGCGAACAGGCAGAACGGGAGAGGCGACGATGAAACGTTTGAGCATCCTTCTGATGGCGGCGCTGGCCGCTGCCGGGTGTAATCAAGAGCAGGCGCACGAAACGAAAGTGAAAGCCGAGAACGCCGCGACCAAGGTGGCGCAGAAGGTGTCCGACACGCTCGATGTGTCGGCGCCGGTCGGTGGGAAGGTCAAGGAGACGCCGCCGACGCAGCAGGAGCTCGATCGGCAGCGCTTCGATCAGCAGTGGCGGCAGTTGCAGAGCTTTCGGGCGCAGCAGGCGGCGGCGCAGCAGCAGCAACAACAGGCGGCCGCACAACCGGCGGCGCAGCAGACATCGACGCAGCCGCTCAATGTCAAGATCGTCCACGGGATGAAGGAATCGTTCAAAGGCCTCGACGCGAACGCCATCAACAGCGCCGCGGTGAATCTTCCGATCACCGGCGACGTTCGCGGTCCCTCGGTTCTCCGCACGCAGGTCTATCTCGACCGCGCGCACTTTTCGGTCGGCGCCATCGACGGACGCTGGGGCCGCAATTCGGCCATCACCGTCTGGTGGTGGCAGAAAGCGCATGGTCTCAATCCGACCGGCGACGTCGACGACAACACCTTCCGCTCCATCGCCCAGGCGGGCGGCAGCGATCCCGTCGTCGTGCCGTACACGCTGACCGCGGACGATACGAAGGGTCCGTTCGTCCACATCCCCGACGATCCGTACGACAAAGCGAAGCTGGACTGCCTCTGCTACGAGTCGCTGCGCGAAGAGCTGGCGGAGCGCTTCCATTCAACCGAGGATTTTCTCGACGTGCTCAATCCCGGCGTGAAGATCAATGAACTGCAGGCCGGCGCCACGATCAATGCGCCGAACGTGCGCCCCGCGGTGACGCAGGACCAGCCCGACATCGCCAAGATCATCATCTCCATCGCCGGCAATTCGTACAACGCGTTCGACGCCGCCGGCAACGTCATCTTCCACGCGCCGACGACGCTCGGCTCGACCTACGATCCGTCGCCCGACGAGACGCTGCACGTGGTGAGCATCACGCCGCTGCCGCATTTCCACTACGACCCGACGCTCTATCACGAGGTGCCGGACAGCGAGCCGGACGCGCACATGAATCCGGGCCCCAATTCGCCCGTCGGCGTCGTCTGGATGGCGCTCAGCAAGCAGCACTACGGCATGCACGGCACGCCCGATCCCGACTCGATCGGCTACGCGTCGTCGCACGGCTGCGTGCGGCTCACGAACTGGGACGCGCAGGAGGTCTCGCACCGCATCAGCAAGGGCGTGCAGGTCTCGTTCGTCGACACGACTTCGAAGCACATGCCGGAGGTGGCGAAGAAAGTAGGCCCGTAGCCCCGTAACTTTAGCGATTCCTGCGCGTAGCAACGGTGATACTTCGTCTAGAATCGGCACACCCGAATTAAGACGCGCATCGTTGCCGCTCGCGGCATCGCCATGAACTGGGAGACCTTCTTCCTCGACAATCTTTCGCTCATCGAACGCGTGACCGCGTTCGTTTGCCGGAAGTACGGCCTCTCGGGCGCCGATGCGGAGGATTTCGCCTCGGCGTCGAAGCTCAAGCTCATCGAAGACGACTACGCGGTGCTGCGCAAGTTCGAGCAGAAGTGCTCTCTTGCCACGTATTTGACGATCGTCATCCAGCGCCACTATCTCGATCAGAAGATTCACGAATGGGGCAAATGGCGACCGTCGATGCGGGCCAGGCAGGGCGGCGATGCGGCGATTTTTCTGGAGCGTCTGATCAGCCGCGACGGCCTCGGCATCGCGGAAGCTTCCACGATTGTCCGTCAAAAATTTACAGAGCTTGATGCCCGGGCTCTGGAAAGGCTGGCTTCATCGATCGTGGTGCGGCAGCCGCGCAGGCAGTCGAGTGTCGAGCGGACGGAGGAGATGCGCGAGCCCGCGTCAGAGGCGTCGGCGGAAGACGAGTTGCTGAGCGGCGAGCGCGAAATCGCGGTACGCCGCGCGGGCGCGGTGCTGAGCCGCGAGCTCGACGGCCTCGCGCCCGAGGATAGATTGATCATGAAGCTCCGTTTCATCGACGCGATGAAGGTTTCCACGATGGCCAGAATGCTCCACGCCGATCAGAAGCAGCTCTATCGCCGCATCGACCGCCTGGTGGCGATCCTGCGCGAGGCCCTTCTTGCAGCCGGCGTCGGGAAGAGCGACATTGGCGACATGCTCACCCACGGCGCCGACGCCCTGCACATCGATTTCGCCGCGCCCACGGCGTCCGCCCGGCAGGTGCCTTCGTGACCATGCTCCTCGCTCACCCCGAGGCCGAAGACCTCGGACGCTTCGTCGAAGGAACGCTCGACGATCCCGATCGCAACGCGATCGTCCAGCACATCGCCGACTGCGACGATTGCCGGGTGCTGGTCGTCGACGCCGCAGAGTTCAACGAGCCGGCGAAGAAGGAGAGCAGTAGCACCTGGTGGATGGGGGTCGCGGCGTCGCTGATCATCGCGGCTGGGAGCTATTCGTTCTGGTACACCTCACGCGATCCACGTCTGCCCATGATCACGGCATCATCGAATCTAGCGAAACGACCCACTGAGGCTCGGCTGGACGGATTCTCATACGTCGCCCTGAAACGAACACGAGGAGGGAGTGACGACGACGATTCTGCCGGATACAAGTTGGACGAGGCGATCGCAAATGTCCTCGACAAGCGCGGCAACGATCCAAAGACGCTGCGCGCAAAAGGCATTGCGCATCTTCTGGCTGCATCGAGGGTAACCGTATTGCAAGGAACCGAGCCCGACCAGGCCGCGATAAACGAGATCAAGTCCGAGCGCTCGAACGCCGTCGCAGCACTTCAGGCCGCGGCCGACCGCGCGCCGAACGATGCGTCGTATCAGTCGGATCTCGCTGCCGCGCTTCTCACCATCGGCGACGATGCCAGTCGCAACCTCGCACTTGCGTATCTCAAAAAGGCACTCGCCATCGATCCTCGCAATGCCGCAGCACTCTTCAACGAAGGTCTTGCCCTCCGCGAGAGCAATCCGAAAGAAGCCGTCGCCGTCTTCAAGAAGTATCTCGAGATCGATGATGATCCTTCCTCGCCCTGGGCGAAAGAAGCCAGGACAAATATCGAATCGATCGAACCGCCGCCTTAGGCGGCACACTTTTTTCGTGCGCTAGACTGGCGCTCCGATGTTCGACAAGTTCCACGATGAATGCGGTGTCTTCGGTGTTCTCAATCATGAGAACGCGGCGAACATCGTGTACCTCGGGCTTTATGCGTTGCAGCATCGGGGGCAGGAGAGTGCGGGGATTGCGTCGGTGTCGTCGGACCGGCGGCGGTCGGAGACGAACATCGGCGAGGCCATCGGGTCGAGCGGGGCGGGGGAGCAGATCATCGCGCCGGGGACGCAGCAGATCCATTCTGAAAAGGAGATGGGCTACGTCGCGGAGATCTTCACCGAGGAGCGGCTGAAGCGGTTGCCGGGGGATATTGCCATCGGGCATGTGCGCTACTCGACGGCGGGTGGCTCGATGCTTTGCAACGCGCAGCCGCTGGTGGCGTCGACCAGCAAGGGACCGATCGCGCTCGCGCACAACGGCAACCTCGTGAACGGCGCGGCCATCCGGCGGCGGCTAGAGGCGGACGGCGCGATTTTCAACACCATGTCGGACACCGAGGTCATCGTCCATCTGATCGCGCGGTCGAAGGCGGGCGATCTGGAAGGCGCGCTCGTCGATGCGCTGTCGCAGGTCAAGGGCGCATATTCAATTGTGCTGCTGGCGCCGGGGCGCGTCTACGCAGCGCGCGATCCGTACGGATTCCGTCCGCTCGTTCTGGGTCGACTCGGTGACTCGATCGTGGTGTCGTCGGAAACGTGTGCGTTCGATTTGATCGAGGCGACGACCATTCGCGAAGTGCGCGCCGGTGAAGTGATCGTCATCGAATGCGGCGAGCCGTTGCCGCGCGTGCGGCTCGTCCACGAATTTACCGCGCCGCGCGAGGCGCGTTGCATTTTCGAGCACGTCTACTTCGCGCGGCCCGACTCGGTGATCTTTGGCAACAACGTGGCCGAGGTTCGGAAGCGTTTCGGCGCGCAACTGGCGAGGGAACATGCGGTCGCTGCGGACGTCGTCATCCCCGTTCCCGATTCCGGCGTCTTCGCTGCGCTCGGGTACGCGCACGAGTCGGGCATCCCGTTCGAGTTCGGACTGGTGCGTAATCACTACGTCGGCCGGACGTTCATCGAGCCGAAGCAGTCCATCCGCAGTTTCGGCGTGAAAGTGAAACTGAATCCGGTGCGGGAGATCGTCGAAGGGAAGCGCATCGTCCTCATCGACGACTCGATCGTCCGTGGCACGACGTCGAAAAAGATCGTGCGGATGCTGAAGGACTTCGGCGCGCGCGAAGTGCACATGCGCATCTCTTCGCCGCCGACGACTGGTCCTTGCTACTACGGAATCGACACGCCGCAACGGCGCGACCTCATCGCCAGCGCGCAGTCGGTCGACGAAATCCGCGATTTCATCGAAGCGGATTCGCTCGGCTATCTGTCGGAGGACGGCATGCTGGCCGCGGTGCGCAACGACGACGATCCGCGCCGGCTTTACTGCACCGCGTGTTTTACAGGGAAGTATCCGGTCGTGCACGAAGAAGCGGAAGCCGCGGCGGCTGTGTCAAACGTGTAGCCGAACCACCCGCTCGTCGAGCGGGTACTCCGACAGACAATCCGGAATAGCGGCCGCTGCGACGGGGCGGCTGAAGAGGTAGCCCTGCGCGGCGTCGCAGTTGCGGCGGCGGAGGAAGGAGAGCTGCTCCTCCGTCTCCACGCCTTCGGCGATCACGCGCAGCTTGAGCGCGCGGGCGATGCCGACGACGGCGGAGACGATGGCGGCGTCGCCGTCGCTCGTGGCCAGGTCGCGGACGAAGGCCCGATCGATCTTCACCGCCGTGATCGGGAAGCGCTTCAGATAGTTGAGCGACGAATAGCCGGTGCCGAAATCGTCGATGGCGATGGAGACGCCGAGCTCGCGCAGCGCCTGGAGCACTTCCACGGTCGATTCGGCGTTCTGCATCGCCGCGGTCTCGGTGATCTCCAACTCCAAGGCGGTGGCGTCGAGGCCCGTTTCCGCGAGGACGTGGCGGACGCTCTGCACGATGTCGTATTGCTGCAACTGGCGCAGCGACAGGTTCACCGACATCAACGGGATATCGAGACCCGCGTCATGCCAAGCGCGCATCTGCGTGCAGGCAGTGCGCAGGACCCATTCGCCGAGCGGCAGGATCAGGCGGCTCTCCTCGGCCAGCGGGATGAAGGCGGACGGATGCACGAGTCCGCGCTCCGGATCGTTCCAGCGCACCAGCGCTTCGACGCCGACGATGTTGCCGTCGGTGAGGCTGATCTGCGGTTGGTAATGCAGGACGAGCTGCCCCTCGGTGATGGCGCGGCGCAGACGCGTTTCGAGCAGCAGCCGCTCCACCGCGCGGCGCTTCATGTCGTCCGTGCAGAGTTGATACGTGTTGCGGCCCGCCTCTTTCGCGCGGTACATCGCGCTGTCGGCGTTGCGCAGCAGCGACTCCGCGTCCGCGCCGTCGTCGGGATAGAGCGCGATGCCGATGCTTGCGGAGACTTCGATCGACGTCCCCGCGATTTCCAGCGGCTGCTCGATGGCGACGCGCACTTTTTCGGCGACGTTGACCGCGTCTTCCGGCTGGCGCAGCTCGGAGAGAATGATCGTGAACTCGTCGCCGCCGAGGCGCGCCACGGTGTCGTACTCGCGGATGTTGGCGTTGAGACGGTGCGCCATTTCCAGCAGCAGCTCGTCGCCCATCTCGTGACCGAGCGTGTCGTTGATCGACTTGAAGTGATCGAGGTCGACGAACATCACGGCCAGCGGTTTTCCCGACCGCCGCGAGCGCGAAATGCTCTGCGTCAAACGATCGGTGAAGAGCTTGCGGTTGGGAAGGTTCGTCAGGACGTCGTGATACGCATGGAACTCGATCTGTTCCTCGGCGCGCTTGCGGTCGCTGATGTCGACGACGGTCGTGTGCACGCGGTCGCCGACCAGCGTCAGATTCTTGAGCGCCCAGATCGACTGGCCATCCTTTTTTCGCAGCTCGACTTCGACGCTGTTGAGCGTCTGCGCGTCGTGCAGCAGCGAGAGCAACTCGGCACGATCGCTGGGACGCACATACAGCTCCGCAGCGTTGCGTCCGATCAACTCCGACCGATGAAAGCCGAGCATGGCGGCGTACGTCAGATTGCAGTCGACGATCTCGCCGGCCAGCTCCATCACGCAGACGCCGGCGGCGTTCTGCTCGAACAGCAGCCGGTAACGCAGCTCCGACTCGCGCAACGCCGCCTCGGCAGCAAAGCGCGAAGTGACGTCGCGGAAGCTCCAGACGCGCACGTTGGCCACGCCCTCCACGCCGCGGCCGATCGAGTAGCGTTCGAAACGTCGTCCGTCCTTGAATTCGATCAGCTCGAAACTCTCCGCTTCGGGCTGCGCGTACAACGTGTCGATCGTGCGCAGGAAGTGATGCGGGTCGAGAATTTGATCGAGCACGTGCGTGATGAGGCCGCGGTCATCGCTGGCCTCGAGCAGTTCGGCCGGAATGCGCCACATGTCGACGAAGCGCTTGTTGTAGGTGAGGATGCGGCCGCCGTCGCCGATGACGAGGATGCCGTCGGCGGTCGAGTCGAGCGTCGATTCGAGCAGCGTCACCGCCTTGCGGACTTCGCGTTCGGCGTCCTTCTGCTCGCGCATGTCGCGCCCGAGGATGACGACGCCGGCCGGTTCGCCGTGTTGCAGCACAGGCGCGAGCGACATCATCAGATCGACCTGGTGGCCGTCCGACGCGATGAAACGGCGCTCCATGTTGCGGATGCTGCGGCGGCGGATCGAGTCGCTGAACGGACCGTCATCCTTCGTTTCGAGTAACTCATCGAACTGCCGTCCGACCAGCGAGTCGGCGCGATATCCGAGGACGCGCTCGGCGGCAGCGTTGGCGAATTCGATGCGGCCGTCGCGGTCGCAGACGAAGAGGACGTCCGCCATCGTGCCGATGATTTCGCGCGCGGCGAGCGACGGCGTGATCGGGACGAGGTCGTACTTGCGGAAAGCGACGGCGGCGATGACGACGAAGCCGAGCAGCGCGCCGTAGCCGAACGGATAGACGGCGATGCCGAACTTCGGGAGGTAATCGACGCAGCCGAGGTAGGCGACGGCGAAGGCGATGAGCAGGAGATGGATTCGTTTCTTTTCGACGCCGCGCGATTTCGGATAGGCGCGGACGAATTCGGCGAGCGAAATGATCAGGTAGCCGAAGAAGAAAAGGAGGAACGGCGGCGCGATCAACGCGCTGTATCGCGGGTACCAGCCCCACCAGTACTGCTGCACGCGCACGACCAGCACGCCGGTGACTCCGAGGAATGAGAAGACCGCGGCCATCGACCAAGCCGCCACGATCGCGCCGCGGCGCTCCTTGGCGATGCGCAGCATTTCCGCGGTGAAGTGGTAGATCGACGGCGCGAGAAACGGGACGCCGAAGTAGGCGACGCGCGACCAGAAGAGCGCCGTGGCCGCGTCTTTCGCGCAATACATGAACGTGAACGCGACCAGCCACACCGAGGCCGCCGCGGTCAGGGCGAAGAACGCGCCCGCCACGCGCGACGACCGGCGCGCCAGCACGCTCGCGCCGAAGACGAGCATCAGCGCGGCCGTGACGAGCGGCGGAACCGCAAACGGCGAAAACCCGTAGCGGGTCGAATCAAGGATGGGAAGCAACCGGACCTCGCGAATCTCTCTGGGAGCCGACAGTTTGCAGGAGACGGCCCGTTTTGTCGAACGCGATCGGGCGATAATCCGCGCTTCAATGCCGTCCGTGGTCATCGTGGGAGCCGGCGTCATCGGCGCGAGCATCGCGTATCACCTCGCCAGCCGTGGCGTGCGCGACGTGGTCGTGATCGACCGCGGCAACGAGCCGGGCGCCGGCAGCACGCCGCGCGCGACCGGCGGATTTCGCGCGCAATTCGCGACGCCCGCGGACATCGCGCTGTCGCTGTTGTCTCGCGAAAAACTGATCCGGTTCAACGATGAGATCGGCGTCGATTCGGGCTATCGGCCGTACGGTTACCTCTTCATCGCGCGCAGCGAACAGGCGATGGCGCAACTGCGGAGCGCGAACGAACTGCAGCACGCGTGCGGTTTGCCCGAGGCGCGAGTAATCGATGCCGAGGAAGTGCGGAGGATCAATCCGGCCGTCGTCGATGACGCGATCGTCGGCGGCACGTTCTGCCCGACCGACGGTTTCATTCGCGCCATGAAAATCCTCGGCGGCTATTTCGCGGCGGCGCAACGGCTCGGCGTCCGCTTCGACTTCGGCGTGACCGTGCGCGGGATGCGTATCGAGGGCGATCGGATCGCGGCGCTGGAAACGTCGCGCGGCGACGTTCACGCGGAGGTTTTCATCAATGCCGCCGGCGCCTGGGCTGCCACCCTCGGCATCGACATTCCGGTCGCGCCGCTGCGGCGCCAGGTCGCGGCCACGATCGAGACGGACGTCCTCTCCGACACGATGCCGATGACGGTGTGGGCCGACGACGGCTTCCACTTCCGCGTCCGCGATCGGCGTGTCCTGCTGCTCTGGCCCGACGCGCCTCCGTCGAGTTTCGATACGACGTTCGATGCGGAGTCGTGGCTGCCGCAGGTGCGGGCGTTCACGAACGCGCGCGTGCCGTGTCTTCGCGACGTCCCGATCGATCCCGACGCGTGCTGGGCGGGGTTGTACGAGATGTCGCCGGATCACCACGCGATCCTCGGGCGGTCCGCTCTCGCCAATCTCTATCTCGCCAACGGCTGTTCCGGACATGGCGTCATGCACGCGCCGGCGATCGGGCAGGTTCTTTCCGAGTTGATTCTCGACGGACGTTCGTCGATCGATATTCACTCGCTGCGGCCGTCGCGGTTCGCGGAAGGCGCTGGCATCGAGGCTTCGGCGCTGCTCTAAAAAATTGAAGGTTTTCTTTTCGAACGACCGCGCATCCAATGCGCCATGAAACGATTGGACCCGCGGCTCTACCAGATCGGCGCGCTCACCGTCCTCCTGCTCTACGGCATCTTCGCGCTGAATTTCGATGTGACCTTGTTCCGCGCGGCGCTGCTCGTCGCCGTCGCGATTGCGACGCAGGCGATTGGCAGCAGGATCAAGCACATCGCCTTCGATCCGCGCAGCGCAGCGATTTCGGGACTCTCGCTATCGCTGCTGCTGCGCAGTGACTCGATCGCGCTGCTGATCGCCGCGGCGGTCATCGCCGTCGGCAGCAAGTTCGTCATTCGCTTCAAAGGCAAGCACATCTTCAATCCGACGAATGGCGCGATCGTGGCCATGATGCTGATGACGGACCGCGTCTGGGTTTCGCCGGGACAGTGGGGGAACGTCGCTTTCTTCGGATTTCTCATCACCTGCATCGGCGGACTGGTCGTCAATCGCGCGGCGCGCAGCGACGTCACGTACGCGTTCATCATTTTCTGGAGCGCCCTGGTCATCGGCCGGTCGCTGTGGGTCGGCGAGCCGCTGACGATTCCGTTTCACCGGCTGGAGAGCGGCGCGCTGCTGCTCTTCACCTTCTTCATGATCTCGGATCCGAAGACCACGCCTGACTCGCGCGCGGGACGGATCCTCTTCGCCGCGCTCGTCGCGTTCGGCGGCTGGTACATCGGCTACCGGCTCTTCCGGACGAACGGGATTCTCTGGTCGCTCGCCGCCGGCGCGATTCTCGTGCCGTTCATCGACGCGCTCCTGCCGGCGGCGCGATACGCGTGGCGCCGCGACGTCGCGCCCGCCGCTCCGCAACATCACCAACTCGCAACCGCAGCATAAGGAGGCAATCATGCTCAAACGCAGCTTCATCCTCATCACCACGTTGTTCATTGCCGCACAGGCGCACGCGTTCTGCGGCTTCTACGTCGCCAAAGGCGACACGAAGATTTTCAACCGCGCGTCGCAGGTGGTCATCGTCCGCGATCAGGACCGGACCGTCATGACGATGGCCAACGATTTCCAGGGCAGCGCGCGCGACTTTGCCGTCGTCATCCCGGTGCCGACGAAGATCGAGCGCGGACAGATCCATGTCGCCGACAAAGCGCTTATCGATCATCTCGACGCCTACTCCTCGCCGCGGCTCGTCGAGTATTTCGATCCCGATCCGTGTACGCCGCCGCCTCCGCCGATGGAAATGCGCAAATCGGTTGCGGAGGCGCTTACGGTAACCGCAAGCGCTCCGGCCGTGCGCGCGCAAAGCCTCGGCGTCACGATCGAAGCGAAGTACACCGTCGGCGAATACGACATCCTCATCCTCTCCGCGAAGCAGAGCAGCGGGCTGGAGACGTGGCTCACCGAGAACGGCTACACGCTGCCGAAAGGCGCCGCGTACGTTCTCGGCAGCTACATCCGCCAGAACATGCATTTCTTCGTCGCGAAAGTGAACCTCGGCGAACAGGCGCGGCTCGGCTTCAACTATCTCCGTCCGCTGCAGGTCGCATACGAGTCGCCCAAGTTCATGCTCCCGATCCGCCTCGGCACGGTGAACGCGAATGGCGCGCAGGAATTGTTCGTGTACGCGATCACGCCCAAAGGCCGCGTCGAGTCGACGAACTACAAGACCGTGAAGCTGCCGAGCGACGTCGACATCCCGCTATTCGTGCGCAAGGATTTCTCGCCGTTCTACAAAGCGCTCTTCACCGAGCAGGTCAAGAAGGAAGATAACAGCGCCGTCTTTCTCGAGTACGCGTGGAACATGGGCTGGTGCGATCCATGCGCGTCTGAGCCGCTGTCGCAGGACGAACTGCGCAAGCTCGGTGTTTTCTGGCTCGACTCCAACAGCAGCACCTTCCTCACGCGGCTGCATGTTCGCTACGACCGCGAGCACTTCCCCGAGGATCTCGTGTTTCAGGAGACGGGGGACGAGCGCCAGTTTCAGGCGCGCTACGTTCTCCACCATCCCGCCAATCCCGGCCAGTGCAATGCCGCGATCGCGTACCGCCGAGACCTGCGCAAGCGTCAGGAAAAAGAAGCGGAGAACGTGGCGGAGCTGACGGGATGGAGAGTCGAGGACATGCGCCGCAGGATGCACCTCGATACGGTCAGCGACACGCCGGCCGAGAAAAAATGGTGGGAGAAGATTTGGTGATGTTCACCAATCGCTGACGAACTCGCGGCGAGGCAGTGCGTACATTGGCGCATTCGAAAGGAGAAGCCAATGAAACACTTCCTCGCCGCAGCGGCCGTGGCCCTGACGGCCATCGGCGCATTTGCACAAGGCAGCGTCACCCTTCCTCCCTCCGGCGGTAATCAACGGGCCAGCGTCACGCAGCAGATCGGCCCGGTCACGGTTTCGATCGACTACAGCAGTCCGCACGTCCACAGTCCGCAAGGCCAGGATCGCCGCGGAAAAATCTGGGGAGGACTCGTGCCGTGGGGTATGGCCAACCTCGGCTTCGGAACTTGCAAGGAATGTCCGTGGCGCGTCGGCGCGAACGTCAACACGATCTTCACCACCTCCGCTGACATCCAGGTCAACGGCTCCACGCTTCCCGCCGGCTCATACGCGCTCTTTGCCATTCCGCAGCAGGACGAATGGACTTGGATCTTTTCGAAGAATCACACCTCGTGGGGCAGCTTCTTCTATGACCCGGCCGAGGATGCGCTGCGCGTGAAGGCGAAGCCGGAGAAGGCCGAGTATCGCGAAGTGCTCACCTTCGACTTCACCGAACGGAAAGACGATCACGCCACGGTGGCGATGAAGTGGGAAGAGCTGGCGGTGCCGATCGACATCACCGTCCCGAATGCCGCCGATCTCTACGTCGCGAACATGCGCAACGAGCTGCGCAACTCGCCCGGCTTCAGCGACGCCGAGTGGCAGCAGGCCGCGCGCTACGCGCTGGACAACAAGCATCCCGCCGAGGGACTGCAGTGGGCGGAGAGGTCCGTCAATCCCGCCGGTGGAATCGGCAGGAAGAGCTTCACGAACCTGATGACACTCGCCGACGCGCAGGACGCGAACGGCAAGACGGCCGACGCCGCGAAGACTCGCGAAGAAGCGATGAATCATCCCTCGGCCACGGTCTTCGACCTGCACGGATACGGCCGGCAGCTCATCGCCAAAGGAAAGAAAGAGGAAGCGTTGAAAGTCTTCCAGCTCAACGCTAAGCGCAATCCGGGCGTATGGCCGACCAACGGCGGACTGGCCCGCGGCTACTCCGCGAACGGCAACTACGCCGAAGCGCTCAAGTACGCGAAGCTCGCCTTGGCGCAGGCGCCGGACGAAGGCAACCGGAAGAATCTCGAGAACATGATCAAGAAACTCGAAGCCGGTCAGGACATCAACTGATTCGCATTTCATCGAACGTGAAGAAGCCCGCCGGTCTGCGGCGGGCTTTTTCTTTTCCGCGCTTCACTCGGACGCTTAAAGCGGCGTAGACTCCTTTCCGGTCCTAAATCAGAGAGGAGTTCCATGCGCACAGCCGCTGCACTGTGTCTCGCTTTCGCTCTCGCCGTACCCGCGTTCGCCGCTGACCCTCCGCCGCCGGACTGCACGCGCCTCAATGCAGACCTGAAGTTGGCCACGCCGCCGAGCAAGGACACAGTCGCGTTCGAAAACGCGTTGCGGCCGTTTCTGTCGGCGGCGTGTTACGACAAGCTCGGATGGACTCACGACGCCTTCATCCGCGACACCGGTCCATACATCCTCGGCGACTACTACGGCACGCATCCCGCCGTGCGGATCTGGTACTCGCCCGAGGTGGAGAGATGGATGAAGCTGACGCCGGCGCAGCGTGAGGTCACGTCGATCGACGACAACGGAATCATTGTCAAAGAGATGTACACAGGACCTGCGCGCTGCTACCCGATGAAAGGTGACCCGCCAACGGGGTGCTCCACGGCGGGTTCCGGCAGCGCATGGTGGACGACACCCGGCAACGCCGGCTGGTGGACGGTGATGGTGCGCGAAGCGAACGCGTCCCGCGACGGCTGGTACTGGAGCGGCTACTTCAACAAGCAGGCAGCGGTTCCGACGAACGTCGACAACACGGCCTATCCGTCCGCCGGCTTCGGAAATTACTGCATCAACTGTCACGCTTCGGCGGCCTCGAACTCGACGTATTCGACGATGCGCAACGTCGTGGGAACGAACACGATCACCTATCTCAACGTCATGCTGACCCTGGCCAACCCGACGCCGGCCCATGAGGACGCGCACAAGGCAAAGGAAACGCGCAAAGGCGGGCCGCCGCTCCTCAACACCGTGAAGTTCGACAACGAGTTGATCCAGATCCTCGCGCCGTGGTGGCACGCCAACGACAAACTGACCTACCGCCCCTTCCCGGGCGAGACGTGGGACCACGTCATGGCCATGAAGAACGGCCCGGAGCAGTTCATCACCTCGGACCAGTGCATCGGCTGCCATGACGCCACCGGCAACATCGCGCCGTATCCGGCCAACATGCTTTATCCCGCCGGCGGCACTCCGGCGCCGGCCTACAACGTCTCGCCGTACGGCGAATGGCGCGCGTCGCTGATGGGTCTCTCCGGCCGCGATCCGGTCTTCTTCTCGCAGATCGCCAGCGAGCTGAAAATCCACGCGGACGCGAAACTGCCCAACCAGACCATCCCCAACATCTGCTTCCGCTGTCACGGCGCGATGGGGCAGCGGCAGCTCACCATCGATTCCGGCGGCAAGAAGATGTTCGATCCGGAGCTGGTCTACAAGTGGTCGCCGTCGCTGGCGCAGCCCGTCGGCGACAACAAATACGGCGCACTGGCCCGCGACTCGATCTCCTGCACCGTCTGTCATCACATCTCCGACAAGGACCTCGGCAAGCCGTCGACCTTCACCGGACAATTCAACACGACCGATCCGAAAACGATCATCGGCCCCTTCACCGTTCCGCAGGAAAAGCCGATGAACCATTCGCTCGATATGACGCCGGTGCACGTCGAGTACGTGAAGGATTCGAAGCTCTGCGGCTCGTGCCACACGGTCGAGCTGCCGGTGTTGCGCGCCAACGGCGAGCAGGTCATCAAGAACGGCGTTCCCATGACCGACTTCGAGCAGACCACCTACTTCGAATGGCAGAACAGCGTTTTCCAGAACGAGTTCAAGCCGGTGTCGGGTGATGCGCAAACCTGCCAGCAATGCCACATGCCGTCGACGTTCAAGCTCAAGAAGTTCAAGAGTCAGGATCTCGCCTATCGCATCGCGAACATCGAGGATGAGACGTACCCGTACGTCGATGACCGGCTCTCCGACAAAGACATCTCGCTCCAGACGCGCGCCGGGTACGCGCGGCACACGCTGGTCGGAATCAACCTCTTCGTCCAGGAGATGTTCCTGCAGTTTTCCAACCTCCTCGGTATCCGTACGTCCGATCCGATGCTGGCGGATGCGAGTCCGAAGGTCGTGGCGCAGGGCCTCACACTGGCCGAACAGGCCACCATCGATCTGGCGCGCGAAGAAACGGCCGATGTTTCCGTGATGTCGATGCAGAAGACGGCCACCGATCTCGAAGTGAAGGTTGGCGTGAAGAACAACGCCGGCCACAGCTTCCCCTCGGGCGTTTCCTTCCGCCGCGCCTTCCTCGATTTCGAAGTGCTCGATGGCGCGAACAAACCTGTGTGGGCTTCCGGTGCGACCAATCAGTTCGGCATGATCACGAACGGCGTCGGCGGCCCAATCCTGCCGACTGAGTTTTTGGAGGGCGGCCAGTATCAGGACCACCACACCGTGATCACCGACCAGTCGCAGGTGCAGATTTACGAGGAGTTGGTGAAGAGTCCCGAGGGCCACTTCACGACCAGCTTCCTGAGTTTGTACGACAACATCAAGAAAAACCGGCTGCTCCCGCGCGGATGGAAGCCCGACGGGCCGCATGCCGCCGAGACGAGGCCGCACGGTTCCGCGGCCAAGGATCCCGATTACCTCAATGGCTGCGGATGCGACACGATCATCTACAAGATTCCGCTAAGCAAGGTTCCGAACGCGGCCAAGGTGCAGGTGCGGATTTACTACCAGACGATTCCGCCGTACTACCTGCGGCAGCGCTTTACCGATACCTACAATCCTGCGACGAAGAACGCCGCCGAGAACACCCAGCGGCTGATCGACTTCGTCGGCCAGTTGAACGTGAACGCAACCGAAATTCACGAGTGGAAACTGTTCGTGGCCGGCACGACGCGGTCGATCAACTGAAGCAACGATTCCGCGAGCCCGCCGTTCTCGAACAGAGACGGCGGGTTCGCTGCCAGCGCTTTCACAACGGGCAGGATGCCGCCGGCGAACGGCGGCAGCTCGTGGTACAGGTCGCGCGCGGTGACGTGGTTGTACGTGATCGTCGCGGGCAAAGACGCGCGCAACTCGACGTCGATCTGTCCGGCGGTGGTCGGATTCCAGCCGCCAATGCCGTCGATGAACAGGACGTGCGCCGGTCCATCGATTGCTTTCGCTTCATCGGCGACCGTCGCCGCGACGAAGCGCGCGGTGTGCGGATACTTGATCGCCAGCAGCCGCTCGGCCGCGCCGGCGTTCTGCGCGTCGAGCAACTCGCGGAAGCGGTCGAACGTCATCCGCTCGGACGCGGACAGCGCGAGGACGTTGAATCGGTCGCGCGCGATCAAGCGAACTTTGCCGTGTTCGACGCGGCAACACGTCGGCGAATTGAAGTACGGACGCTCTTCGCGGATCGGCGTGACCGAGGCGAAGACGCCGATGAGACGATCGTGAAAGCCGCCCGATTCGCCGCCCTGTTTGCGCACCAGATCGTTCTCGATGAGCGTCCGGCCGCTCTCTTCATGCAGCCAATGCCGCGGATCATCTTCGGGGCGCGAGACCGTCCCGATGTCGATCGCTTCGAATTCGTCGCCGGTGATGAGCGCGATAGCGCGCTGCGCGGTGGCGAGATCGAGATCGAGATACGGCTTCCCCGCGTGCGCGCGAATGAGCATCTCGACGTCATCGATCGCGGACGGATCGAACAGCGGATGCACGACGTCGCGCAGCGTTGCGGTCAACTCGGAATTCACATCGTCGATGCGCGCAACGAGCGGCGAGTAGAAAAGCCGGTCCTCGATTTCAATGCCGCCGGCCGGCACCGACGTCAACGTGAACGGCAACCGCGCCCGCAATTCGCGCACGACGCCGTAGCGCGTTTCGCGCGGGTCGGCAGCATTGACGATGCGCTCCTTGAACGGATCCGCTTCGTCCTTGGCGTGGCAGAGGATCGAGTACTCCTCGATCGACTGCCCCGCGTCGGCGATCAATCGCAGCCGGACGTTGACGCCGGCCCGCACCAGCTCGCGCGCCAGCCACGCCGCCTGCACCAGGTTGACGCATGCGTCCTCGCGGCAGTGAACCGATTGCCCACGCGCTTCGACAAGAAGGATGGCCGTGGTCATCGCCGCGCCTCCTCCCACGAAACGATTTTCAGTTGAACGTGATCGTTCGCCTGCGCAACTTTGTAGTACGTACACGGCCGCGATTCGTCGTCGTAGTACGGCGCGAAGAGGTCGAGGAACGCGGTCGGCTCGATGGCCGTGACCGTGTGCAGCGTCCCCGGCGATTTGCGCAATACGAGCGCGTCGTCGTCCGGCCCGAGCACGACCTCGCCGCAATCGCGCGCAATCAGCGAGGACGCATCGATCCACTCGTACGTGCGCACCCGCATCCGCCCACACAACACTTTCGAGATGACGTCGAGCTTCGGATGATCGTGCAAGGGGATCGTCTCGCCTTGCGCGAGTGCGAAGACGCTGGCGTGGAATGCGGGATCGGTCGTGAAGACCTCTTCGCGAAAACCGTGATCGGCGACCGGAAGCGCCAGCAAACGCGCCACTTCGTCCGCGTCGCAATGAAGTTCGCGCGCCGCCTCCGTGAGTGACTTCACCGCTTCGTCGCTCCAGCCATTGCGCGCGGCGGTTTCAGCTTCCGCCACCACGCGCCGCATTTCCGGGGTCATGATTTCTGATGGACTGATGCGTAGATGTTACTTCATCAGCCGCCGCCGCATCTCCTCGGCGCGCTCATGAATGGCGTCGTACGAGTCGCCGGCGATCTCGATCTGCCCGAGGACGACGCCGAACTCCGACACCGGCCGGACGCGCTCGTCCACCTTTCGAAACGCAGAAAACTCGGGCATCGTCGCAGCAGCGTCGTAGTCGAGCAGGTTCCCGGCGAGATCGTCGTCGAAGGTGATGACGTTGAATTGTCCTGCCACTCGCCCGGTCGTCTTGGGCAACGTTTGCGGCGGATGTCCAGCCGCGACATCGGCAACAGCCGCGAAGATATCCGCCCCGAGGCCGAGATCGTAAATCCCGCCGAAACAGGCCGCCGATCGGCCGTTGACCTCCGTCAACCGCACGCCGTTTTCGGTCAGCCAGAATTCGATGTTGAAGAAACCGCCGTCGAACCCGAACGCGCGGATGGTCTCGATCGTTTTCGCCCGCAGCGTTTCCGCCGTTGCCGCGTCGACCCGCGACGGCGTCGAAAAGTTGTCGATGACGCGCGTGCCGGCAAAGGTATTCGTATCCGTCATCGCCCAGATGCGAATCTCGCCGCCGAGGGACCACCCTTCGACCGTTACCTGCCGTCCTTCGATGAACTCTTCGACGAGCATCATGTCGGTCGTGGCCAACGGGTATTTCGCGGGATCGAAGGCACGCTCGAACAGCCGGTAGTACTGCCGCGTCCACGCCGGCAACTCGCGGCGCGCCAGCTCCATCGCATCACGCAGTTCATCGCGCGAGGTGACCTTGAATCCGAGGAGTCCGAGCTTCAGCCACGGCGGTTTCAAATACGCGGGATACGCGATTTCCGGCAGCGGCTCATCGAGCAAAAGAGGCTGACACCTTATCGGATCGACCTCGGCACGCCGCCCATACAACTTGTGCAGACAAAGAAACACCGCCTCCGGCGACGGACCCGGCAAGCCCGCCTCGTTCGCAAGGACCGCCGCAATCAGATCGCCGAGGTCGTGCGTCGAAACGACGGCGCCAACGCGTTTCTCCACCATTACTGCGCGGCATCGCTCCAGATACGCAACCGGATCAAACTCCGGCGACGCCTCCCAATGGCTGACCCCCGCATCGACAAAATGAAAGCGATGCCCTTCGACGCGCTCGAACGCCCAGCGGTCGTAAGAGTCGGGACAGACGACGAGGATGTCCACGGGAGGTCTTACGCAGATCGCGCGAAGGGACGCACAGACACAAGATCCGCATCAGCAACTTGACGAACGTCCGCGGTCGCAAGCGTCAGTAACGCGCCAGTCCGACCGGAAGCCGTAACAAACTCGACTTCCAAGGCATCGGATCCGTAGACCTCGACAATCGCGCCGAGGTCGCCGCTTTTGAGTCCATGCTCCGGCAGATCGCGGTTGAGAACTACGGTGTCTAAAACGGAGTAAGTCATCAGCGTTCTCCCGGGTACGCGGTCACAAATCTCGGAACGCTCTCACCATCGAGAATGATCCACACGGTGATGAAGTCGACAGCACCGGACGGCGCAACGAGGTTACCACCGACGACATACTTCAGGCCAAACGCATTTCGTTGTATCTCAATCACGTCGTTCGCTCGTAAATGCGCCCGTAGATCTGTATCCAGCTTCTGCCATTCATCTCGCGAATATCCCAGACGTCCGAACACCACCGCTTTGAACCGCCCGACAGGATGAAAGGGTGAAAGGAGGTAATCCTCGATCTTCTCGCGGTCGATTCGGGCAAACTCCGCACCGGGAACTTTCATCGGCCGCCACGATACGCCGTACGGTCAAGCCGATGGAGCTAGACTCGCCGCATGCGACAAACCGTCGTCCTTTGTTTAATGCTGGTCGCCCTCTCCGCACACGCGCAAATCCCCACCGCGACCGAAGCCGACTTCGTCGTCAAGGACTTTCAATTTCGGAGCGGTGAGGTGTTGCCCGAGGTGCGGATTCACTACGCGACGATCGGGAAATTGCAAAAGACTGATCATGGGACGAATGCAGTTCTCGTCCTGCATGGGACCGGCGGATCGTTGCAGCAGTTTCTGAGCGACCGGTTTGCGGGCGTGTTGTTCAAGCCGGGCGGCGTGCTCGACGCGGGCAAGTTCTTCATCGTCATTCCGGACAACGTCGGGCATGGCAAGTCGAGCAAGCCGAGCGACGGACTACGGCTGAAGTTTCCGCATTACGGGTATGACGACATGGTCGAGCTTCAGCATCGGCTGGTCGTCGATGGACTCGGCATCGATCGGCTTCATCTCGTCATGGGAACGTCGATGGGTGGGATGCAGACGTGGATGTGGGGCGAGCGCTGGCCTGAGGCCGCGGACGCGCTCGTGCCGCTGGCCAGTGCGCCGGCGCAGATCGCCGGGCGCAATCGCATGTGGCGGAAGATGATGATCGACAACCTGAAACGCAACGACGTCGCGGCCGCGGTGCAAATCCTGATCCTTGTCGGAAGCGCGCCGCTGCAGTGGCAGAAGTCGGGTCCGACGCGCGACGATGCCGATCGATGGATCGGCGAGCAGTTGAAGACGCGACTGGCCACGACCGACGCGGACGATCTGCTATACGCGATCGAGTCGTCGAGCGACTACGACCCGTCCGCGCAGCTCGAGCGCATCACCGCGCCGCTGCTGGCCATCAACTCTGCGGACGACTTCATCAACCCGCCGGAGCTCGGCATTCTCGAAGCAGCCATGAAACAGGTGAAGCGCGGGCGATACGTGCTCATCCCGGTCAGCGACGCCACGCACGGACACAGCACGCACACCTGGGCGGCCGTTTGGGAGCAGCCGTTGCGCGAGTTCCTGGCGACGAACGCGCCGTGAACCCGTAGAATCGCGGAATGCCCGACCCGCGCCGGAAAACCCGCAACGAGCATTCCTCAGGCGGCGCGGTCATCGACCTTCGCGACGGCGCACCGTTCGTGGCCATGATCGCCACGCGCGGACGGACGCGGTGGGGACTGCCGAAGGGCGCCGTGTCGGCGGGCGAGACGTCGGAGCAAGCGGCGTTGCGCGAGGTGCAGGAAGAGACCGGGCTCGATGCGGAGATCGTCGGACGGCTCGACACGATCGAGTATTTCTTTCGCGCCGGCGACACGCTGATCAAGAAATCCGTCGACTTTTACCTGATGCATTACGTCGGCGGGACGATGACGCCGCAGCTCAGCGAGGTCGACGACGTGGAGTGGGTGCCGCTTTCCGAGGCGATCCAGCGCGCGAGCTTCGACTCGGAGAAGAAGCTGCTTTCTTCGGCGCTCGCGCAGATCGAGTCGGTGGTGAAGCGGGCGAACGCTTCTTCGTAGCCTTTCGTTTCGCCGCTTTTTTCTCCGCTTCGAGTTTGCTGGCAAGCGTCGGCGCGTTCTTTCCAGATGCGCTGCGATTGCTCAGCCAGATGCGCTTCGAGGATCCGATCTCTTCGACTGTCTTATCGGAAACCACCGATCGCGGCGCGAGTTCCGTGACGTCCACGTCCGGATTCGCGAACTCGTCGCGATGCTTGAGGAGAAGCCATTCGTTGCCCTTGCTGCCCGGACGTCCGTGAATTTTCACGAGCGCCCACTCGCCGAACATCTTCTTCCCGAACATGCGAAACGTGAGTTTGCCGGCGCGAACGGCTTTGACCGGATCGTCGCCCGGCTCGATGAACTCCCACGTGCCGTTGTCCCAGATGATGACGTTGCCGCCGCCGTAGTTGCCGGCCGGGATCACCCCCTCGAATTTCGCGTAGTCGTACGGATGGTCCTCGGTCATCATCGCCAAACGCTTCACGGTCGGGTCGTACGACGGTCCCTTCGGAACTGCCCACGATTTGAGCACCCCGTCCATCTCCAGGCGGAAGTCGTAGTGGAGATGCGATGCGGCGTGCTTCTGGATGACGAAGATCGGCAGCTTCGTCTTCTTCGGTTTTCCGCCGGACGGCTCCGGCGTATCGCCGAAGTCGCGCATCGATCTGTATTTCTTCAGAAGGTCGGGCATACGAAAACGTTACGACGCTTTCCTCTTCTTGTGAGTCGCAGCAGTACGTCGCTTCGCCGGAGTCTTGCGTGCCGCGCGGCGAGGACGAGCCGGAGCGCCTTTGCCGAGGCTGCGCCGAAGCGCTTCCATGATGTCGATGACTTCGCCGCCTTTCTCTTCCTCCTTCTCCTCGGGCTCGATCGCTTTTCCTTTCGACTTCGCGCGGATGCGGTCGAGCAGGCGATGGCGATATTCATCCTTGAACTGCAGCGGATCGAACTTCTTCTCCGTCAGCTCGTTGATGAGCATTTCCGCCAGCGCTACTTCCTTGTCGCGCACGGCGCCTGAATCCTCGAGGTCGATCGCGTCGAAGTCGCGCACCTCGTCGGCGTAGTACATCGTGTGCAGGATCAGACCCTTCTCGTACGGACGCAGCACGACCAGATGTTCCTTGCCGCCGCCGATCCAGCGGGCCACCGCCACCTTGTCCTGCTTCTTCATCGCCTGCGAGAGGAGGCGATACGTCTTTCCGCCGCCGGCGGAAGGGCCGAGGTAGTAGGCCTTCTCGAAGAAAACGGGGTCGATCAGGTGCAGGTCGACGAACTCCGTGATCTCGACGGCACGGTTGTCGTCCGTCTCCAGCGTTTCCATCTCTTCGTCGGTGAAGGTCACGTACTTGTTTTTCGAGATCTCGTAGCCGCGGATCAGCTCATCGGAGTCGACGATTTTTTCGTGATGCGGGCACCACCACTTGCGATTCACGCGCGAGCCGCAGCTTTCGTGCAGAAGATGGAAGTGAACGTCCTCCGATTTCGTGGCCGTGTAAAAGCGGACCGGGATCGAAACGAGGCCGAAGGAAATCGTCGCATTGCGCAACGGTCTGAGTGCCATGGAATCCTCCGCCGAGTGGTGTTGCATCCGTCGTTCCACCCCGCGCCCCGCGGAAGTTGCTGAAAGGACGCTACTTGAACGGCTGGCTGGCCCATCAGCACGGCGCCGATTTTGCATTCCGATGCCGCTGAACGTTCGATGGATTCGTCGATTCGCAGCACTTTGTGGGGCGCCTTTGCCGTCCTGGTGGTCCTCATTGCGGCCGGCCTTGCGCTGACGATGGGCATTCTCCATCTCGCCCACCGTCAGGAGAACCGCATCGTCGAAGGTTCCACGCCCCTTCTCGACAACGTCAACTCGATGAACGTCGACATCCTCACCCTCATGTCGGCGGCGCGCGGCTATTCGCTGACGAATTCGTCGCAATTTCTGCAGCAGTACGACGAGGCCGTCCGCGATTTCAAAAAGTCTTCGGACAACGCCGCGCATTACGCCACCGATCCGGGCGACCTTCAAAAAGTCTCCGCAATGCGGAAGATTTATACCGATATCAAAGGACTGACGACGAGCGAGATCGATGCTGCGCGCGAGGGCCGCAGTGGGAACGCCAATGAGTTCATGCTCGAAGCATCGAGGGTTCAACGTTCACAGCCCGACCTCGCCGGCGCCATGGCCGACGAGCACCACCGGGACGAAAACCGCGAGCTGCAGCGCATCACCGGCATGCGCGCCGGCCTGACGCTGCTGATGGTCATCGTCAGCGCCATCATCATCATCCTTGCCGCATATCTGATCTGGCGCATCCAGCAGTCGCTGCTGGCGTCGATCGCGCGGCAGTCGCGGCGCACCGAAACGATGATCGCCGGCATGGCAGACGGCGTCGTACTTGTGGATGCCGAGGGGAAGACGGTGTACCTCAATCCCGCGGCGAAAAACCTGCTGGCGCGCTCGGAGATCGGCGTTCCGATCTTCAGGCATGCCGAGACGTATGGCCTGTTGAACGATGACGGAAAGCCGGTCGACGCCAAAGAGCTGCCGGCTGCGCGCGCTCTTTCCACCGGACGTCCCGTTCGCGACGTCACCCTGGTCGTCGATCGCGGCGGGCGGCGCAGCGCGCTCTCGGTGAGCGCGACGCCGCTGCACGAGGACGGCAAAATCTCCGGCGTCATCATCACCCTGCGCGACATCACCGAGCGGCGGCGGCTCGAAGGAGAAATGCAGGTGCAGGCCGAGCGCGCGCAAATCCTGGCCGACGCCGGCGCCTTCTTCTCCAGCAACATCGATCCGGTCTGGGTCACGCAGGCTATCGCCGAACGCGTGGCCGAAGTCCTCGGCGACTGGGCCGCGGTCATTCTCAAATCGGCCGACTCCACCGAGCTGCGCGTCGCATCGATCTATCACCGCGAGATGGCCTCGCTCGGCCTGGCGTGGTCCTACATCTATCGTCAGCCGCTCGTGCTCGGCGAAGGCATCATCGGCCAGGTCGTCAGCACCGGCTATCCGTCGCTCACGCAAAACCTCGGCGGGTCGGAAACCGCGGCGCCGGCGCCGGAGCTGGAAGGCGGTTACCACGCCGCGCCGATGAAGCTCGCCTCGCTGCTCATCCTCCCGCTGCGCACGCGCCGCGAAATGCTCGGCGCGCTGGTCATCGCCTCAAACGATCCCGACCGCGCCATGAACGACGAGAAGCTGCCGCTGGCCGAGATCCTCGCGGAACGCGCGGCGCTGGCGATCGAAAACGCGAAGCTCTACACCGAGCAGGTCGACGCCCGGCGCAAAGTGGAAGACCTCTCGCGCCTCAAGGACGAGTTCCTTTCCATCGCCTCGCACGAGTTGCGCACGCCGGTGACGTCGATCAAGGGCTACACGCAGCTCGCCAAGACGCTGATCCGCGAGAACGATCTGTCGACCTCGGAGGAGTATCTCGACATTGCGCTCGATCAGATCGACCGCATGTCGCGCCTGATCCTCGAATTGCTCGATGTGTCGCGCATCGAGACCGGCCGTCTCGAGATTCGCCGCGAGCCGATTCCATGGACGACGTTCGTCAACGACGTCGTTCATCGCCATCACACCGCGGTCAGCGATCGCCGTTTCCAGCTCAACCTTCCCGTCGGCCACAAACGGGTGCTCGGCGACCGCGATCGCCTCGAGCAGGTTCTCGGCAATCTGATGGAGAACGCGGTGAAGTATTCGCCCGACGGCAGCGAGATCCTGGTCACGGTCGAAGACCGCGGCGATCAGGTCGTGACCTCGGTGGCCGACCGCGGCATCGGCATCCCGACCGATGAGCTGGGCCAAGTCTTCGAGCGCTTCCACCGCGGACGCCAGGTGTCGTCGACGAACTACGGCGGCCTCGGCCTCGGCCTCTACATCACGAAACAGATCGTCGAACGCCACGGCGGCACGATCTGGGTCGAAAGCCGCGAAGGGCAGGGGACGACGTTCTCGTTCTCGCTGCCCGTGGCGACGGTCATCGAACCGCCGCCCGCGCCGGCGGCTTCGCAACCGCAGCCGGTCTCGGCCTGAATTTTCATCGCGCGCGGCCGGTTTGCGCGACGGATGCGGCGGCTCTTTCTTCCTCTCGCTCTCCTCTTCCTCGCGGCTGCCGCAAACGCGCAGGATCTCCGGCTCGACTACGAGCGCGAGTCGCTTCTCGGCTCGTACCGCCACTACACGCAGTATGTCGATGGACTGCCGGTCCTGGGCGGCGAAGTGATCGAGCGCGTCGCGCACGATGGCAGTGTGTCCGAGGTGCATCGCGCGCTCGCTGCACCGGGACCAAAACGCGCGCTGATCGCGAAGAGCACGGCGGTCGCGTCTGCACCGCACGGTGACGTGCGCGACGCAGAGCTCGTCGCGGTCAATCGCGGCGGCATCGCGCGGCCGGCATGGCGCGTCGTCGTCGAAGAGAAGCCGCATGAACCGGTCGCGCACTACATCGACGCCGCAACCGGAAATCTGCTCGTTTCGCAACCGCTCTTTGCGCAGATCACGGCAAAGGGGCGCGTCTTTGATCCGAATCCTGTCGCGAAGCTGAACGATCCGTCGCTGCGCGATCAAAACGGATCCGCGGCGGCGGTGCCGGATGCCGCGTATTCACTCGTCGATCTGCTCGAACTGAATCCAACCGGCATGCTGATCGGGCCGAACGTGCAGATCGTCGACACCGACGCGCCGTCGACGCCGCACGCCGATGCCTCGCAGCCGCTGCTCTTCGACCGTAGCCAGCCGCAGTTCGAAGAGGTCAACGCCTACTTCCAGATCGACCGCAGCGCGCGCTACATGCAGTCGCTCGGCTACACCGGTGCGCGACGCCTCGTCGCGTACGCGGTTCCGGTCGATCCGCATTCGCTTTCCGGCGCCGACAACTCGCTTTACGTTGGCAGCAGCGTACCCGGCCAGGGGAAGCTCTACTTCGGCGACGGCGGAGTAGATGATGCCGAGGATCCGGACATCGTGCTCCATGAATTTTTCCACGCGGTGCAGGATTCGATCGCGCCCTCCGTATTCTTCGGTCTGTCGGCGAGCCAGTCGCGCGCGATGGGGGAAGGATTCAGCGACTACTGGGCGTATTCGTCGAACTATGAATCGGGCCTCGGCAGCGGCCGCGATCCGTATTGCCTCGCCGATTGGGACGCGCGCTGCGGCGGCGATGATTCGTCGCAGAACTGCGGCTATCCGGTCGGCGCCGATTGTCTTCGCCGCGTCGACAGCGCGAAGACGATGAACGACTACAACAACTCCGACCTTTCGGGGACGGAGCACACGAACGGCGAGATCTGGTCGTCCGCATTGCGCGAGATTTTCGACGCGCTGGTGCGCCGCCACGGCGTCACGGACGGACGGCGCACGGCGGATACGCTGGTGCTGGAGTCGATGTTCGGCGCGCCGTCCGATCCAACATACGCAACGATCGCGAAAAAACTGCTCGACGCCGACCGCGCGCTCAACGGCGGCGCGCATGCCGCCACGATCTGTTCCGCCTTCACCGCGCGGCTGATCCTCGCCGTCAGCGATTGCGAGGCTGCACCGCGCGCCGATGTGACGCTGTTTCAATCCGCCCAGCACGGCCAAGCCATTCCCGACAACACGCCGTCCGGCATCACGTCGACGCTCGACATCACCGACACACGCGCCATCGAGCGTCTGGCCGTCAACGTCAACATCACCCATCCATCGCGCGGCGACCTGCAGATTCTGCTCACCGCGCCGGATGGGACGACCGTCATCCTGCAGAATCCCTCGACCGATCGTGCGCCGTTCACGCAGGTCACCTACGGCGTCGACGCCGACTCCGCCGAAGGGCTCGATGTCTTTCACGGACGCGCGGCAAATGGACGCTGGACGCTGACAGTCAAAGACCTCCAGCCGCAGAACGCCGGCACGTTGCTCTCGTGGTCGCTGGCGATCACATTCGCCGGCGACGTTGTCGCGACCATCCGTCCATCGTCGTTCGCACCGCGCAAAGTCATCGCCGCAGTCGCCCACACGCCCGGCGCGCTCGGGACGGCGTGGCAGACCGACGTCCGCCTCTTCAACCGGGGCGCATCCACCGCCATCGTCACGGCCATCTTCACGCACTCCGGCGATGAAGGTTGGAACCACTTCGCCGCCGTGAAATTGTCGATCGCTCCGCAGCAGGTCGTGGCGCTCGACGACGTCGTCGCGGCGACGATGCGCACCAGCGGCGTCGGCCAGCTCGAATTCCTCGGCGACACCGACGCGCTCGTCGTCACCAGCCGCACGTACACACGCGCGAATGGCGGAACGTATGGCCAGTTCATTCCGGCGGTGTCGACGAGCGAGTCCGCGGCGGTCGAGTACGTTCCGCGAATCCAGATAAGGAACAATTTCCGGACGAACATTGGATTCGCGGAAACGGCCGGCGGCAGCGGCACCGTTCGCGTGACGCTGTTCGACGGCGGCAACGGCAGCATCCTCTCGCAGCAGGATCTGCCTGTCTTGCCGTTCGGCCAGACGCAGTTTCCTGCGACCGGCGCGGCGCTCATGACGGCGGAGTTGCGCGTCGTCAGCGGCGACGCGCGCATCGCCGCGTACAGCTCCGTGATCGACAACAGCAGCGGAGATCCGATCTACGTCCCGGCCGCCGCGCCGCGTGCGGGAACGTTCGCGGCGCCGGTCATCAATCAGCCGGGAGTGAACACGTTGTGGCACAGCGACATCGTCATCAGTTCGCTTTCCGGCAGCGGCGAGGGTTTCCAACTGACCTATACCGACGCAGTCACTGGCGAACGGATCGTCAAGCAAAGCGGCGTCGGCGCACATGAAGTTCTGGAGCTCGCTGACGTCGTTGCCGCGTACTTCGGCCGCACCGGACTCGGAACGGTCGTCGCGGAACTTCCCGCCAACCTCGCCGCGACCTCGCGCACGTTCACCGCCGCGAATAACGGCACCTACGGGCAGTTCATCCCGCTTACTCCGATCGAACAGCCCGCTGGTCCGCGCGAACTGCTCCACATCGAGCGCTCCTCGGCATTCCGCACGAACCTCGGCGCGATCAACACCGGCAACACCGATTCGGTGATCCGCTTCACGCTCTTTGACGCCGCCGGCCACCAGATCGGCAGTACCGATCGAACCGCCGCCCCGCAACGCGTCATCCAGTTTTCACTCGACGCGATCACCAGCGCGCCGATCGTCGACGGCCGCGTGGAAGTGGAAGTCGTCGCCGGCAACGCGATCGCGTGGGCTTCCGTCGTCGACAACATCACCGGCGATCCCATCTTCGTCCCTGCACAGTAATTGGGCGGTGAGGTATTCTTCGACGCTATGTCCGTGACTCAATCCGAGCCGCAAACGCTCGCTCAGGTGCCGTTCAAAATTCTCGACGAGACGCTTCGGCAGCTCCGCAGCACCCGCAACGACATCATTCGTTACGGCGTCTGGAACACCCGCAACCTCACCGACGACGAGTTCAACCACGCCGACGACCGCAAGCTCCTCGGTTACTTCCGCCAGGACCTGCTGGAGACGCGCTTCCTCTCGAAGGGCCGCAAGATCGACCTGATCCAGCTCTGGCACTGGTTCGACGACCAGATGACCGGCACCGAGCCGATGCTGATCGGCGGCGAGGAGTTTTTCGTCAACGTGCAGGACAAGGACCTCGACAAAGTGCGCAAGCGCATCTCCGAGATCCAGTCCTTCCTCCCCACGCTGCGCGGCGACGACCTGGAGGCGTTCAAGCGCGTCAAGTACAAGCTGCGCCGCACCGTCCTGCGCCTGACCTACGACCTCCACCACCTCTTCAAGCGCCTCGAGAAATACCGCAAGAACTTCGGCGGCCCGATGGCCCCGCGCCCGGACCGCATTCCGCTCGAAGCCGCCGTCGACATCCCCGAGCCGCCGCCGATCGACGAGCACGAACACGACGCGGAGTGAGGGTTTAGTTGGTGTAGTCGGCGAGGAGGGTCACGTTCTTGTCAAACGGCGATCCCTGAAGCTTGTGGAACAACTTCCGGTCCGCTGTGACGAAGTCCGCTCGTAGTGATATCGCCAGCGCTACGTACGACGCATCGTACGGGCTGATGTCGCGCGCGACCCCGATTCTGACCGCGTCTCTGGCCAGCGCCTGATGGCTGTAGACGACAAACGGTCCGTCGACGATTGATTCGATAATTTCCAGAGCGCGGCCGGATGACATGAAGCCGCGGCGAACATTCTTGCAGACCGAGCTGGCCGTTTCGAGAAACAGCAGGTCGGGAACGGCGAAACTGGCTACGGAGCGTCGAATGGATTGCGCCGCGTCGGAGTCAACTTCGTCGATATGCCACTTGATGACGACGCTCGCGTCCACGACCAGCATCAGCGGTCGCGATCCTCGCGGATGAGCTCCGTGCTGTCCGGGAACTTCTGGCCGCTCTTCTTGAGCTCATTGAAGATGCGGTCGACGTTCTTGTTCCAAGTCCGAAGGTGGCGCCGGCGTTCAACCATTTCGTTGAAGGCGGCCTTCAACTCAGCCTGTAGCGAACGATTGTTCTCCGCTGCCTGCTTCTTCAGCTCCCGTACAGCTTTCTCACTCAAGTCCCGTATGAGCACATTCATGATATCGGAATGCTATCACTCCTCGTCGCCGCACCACTCGCATCCATAGCGCATTTGGTGGAGAAGGTCCGTGCTATCGAAGTTCCTGGAACGGCGACGGTAATCAGCCCTTGCGTCGAGGATCGCCTTTATGTGTTCTTCGAACGAGCGGTTTTTCTCTTCCGCCTGGGCTCTTAGCTCCTCTACTGTTTCATCGCTGAGATCACTGATCTGCACGTTCATGATATCAAAATGATATCACACGTCGTAATCCCTCTGTTGACCGTCGACGACCTCCACGTCGATCGACTTCGTGACCCGGTTGTTGTCGTCGAGAAGGTCCAGCCGGTAGCGGCCCGGAGCCATGTTCTGCAGCGGCAGCGTGCCGGGCGGCAGAGTCTGGATTCCCTGGTTGATCGGGTTCACTCCGGCCACCGTCCCGGACTGATCGGTGAGCCGGAAGTGGCGCGTCTCTGAAGAGCGCGAGTGGAGGATGAGCGTACCGCCGGGGGAGAAGCGGACCGTCTGCTGCGACGGCGACGACATGGCGATCGTCTGCGACGCGTAATTGCGCGCGGAGACCGTGACGCGATATGTGCCTGGCGCCAGCGCCAGCTTCACGACCTCGCTGCTGTTGAACATGTTCATGCCGGTGGGGAGGTCGTTGCCCTGCGCGTCGACCACCCGCAGCACGTTGACCGTCAGCGGCGTGTTGTCGCGGACGTCGATGGCGCGGATGGTGATGCCGTCGCTCGGCGAGAGTCGGAACTGCACGTCTTCCGGCGTCGAATCGCCCACGATCAGTTGTCGCGACTCGTGGCCGTAACCCGGCTTGTCAGCGGTGATCTGGTAGGTGCCCGAGGCGATGTTTTCGATCACGAAATTGCCGGCGGCATCGGTTTGGCCGCCGCGGCCGCCGAAGATCGTCTGTCCCGTTGATGGCCGCAGCTCGATGCTGGCATCGGCCAGCGCACGCGCGTCGGCCGCGTCGACCACGTGGCCGCGCAGCGTGACCGTCTTGATGGTGATGTCGAACGTGCCGGAGCCGTGAACGTCGTACTGCGTCGCGAACGGATTCAGGCGCTCCATGTCCACGGCCTGCACCGTGTACGTGCCGTCATCGAGGCCGCTCAGCTCGTAGCGTCCATCGGCGTCCGCGGCGGTGCTGGCCGAAGTCTGGCTCCTTCCGCCGCGCGGGATGAACATCACCTGCGCATTCGGGACCGCCGCGCCGTTGCGCGTCACGCGGCCGCGAATGACCGTGCTCGATTTGAAATCGATATCCACCTGCGCCGTACCGCCCGGCTCCAGCTCGACGGTTTTCGGCGCCGCCGACTTGCTCGATCCGCCGAACATCGCCCCGGTCCGCGCGGAGATGCGTACCGTGCCGGACGGCGCTCCCTCGATGCGGAAATTGCCGCCGCTGTCGACGGGCGCCGTCGAACCGCCCATCGGTCCGCCGAAGTTGCCGGAACCGTTCGCGTAGACGGTGGTCTGTTCGAGCTCCTGCGCCGTCAGTCCGTTCACGTGCCCGGTGATCACGCCGCCGTTCTTGAGCGTGATGCGCACCGGTCCGGACGACGCGATATCGACGTCGCGGACGATGCCGGCCGTGTAGCCGTTCTTGGCCGCATTGAACGTGTAGTGGCCTGGGGCCAGACCTTCGATCGTGAATGCGCCGTTGCCGTCGCTGCGGCCGCTGCGGCCGCCGTCCATCTCCGAGGCCGACATCGCCCGGACGTCGGCATCGGCAACCGGCGCGCCGGAATCAGTCACGACGAAGCCGGTCACGCGCAGGCCGGTCGACATCTGCGCGTCGAGCCGCGAGTCCTTCCCGGCGGCGATCGTCACGGTCTTCTGCTGCGCGATGTAACCGCTGCGGCTGAACGTGAACGTCTTCTCGCCCGGCTCCAGCGTATCGATCGTGTACTCGCCGTTCGGATCGGTCGTGGCGCTGGTGTCGGTCGCATCGAAGCGCATGACCCGGCCGCCGCCGGCCATCGGATCGGTTCGCACCAGAACGCCGGCCAGCGCGCTGCCGTCCGGACCGGTCACGCGTCCGGTGAGTTTGGCGCCCGTCTCGACGTCGACCTCCACGTCGGGCGCCGTCTTGCCATCCTCGATCTCGATGTTCGGAACGCGCGCCGTCGTATAGCCCGTCGCGTTGACCACCACCTGTGTCATGCCGGGCTTGATTCCTTCGAGGACGAACGAGCCGTCATCGCTGGTGAACTGTTTCTGCATCGGCGGCATCATCATGGTCATGCCGCCGCCGCTGCGCGACGTCGTCACTCCGGCCATGAACGACGTCACCGGCTGATGCGAGTTCTTGTCGAGCACGTGACCGGTGATGCGGCCTCCCGAGGGCAGCTCGATGATGAGGTCGCGCGTCGGCGCAGAGACCGACCGCATCTCCTGGATGAACGAATCCTGTTTGTTGATGTTGAGCATCATCTGGCCGGGGGTGAGATCGGTGAGGACGAACGAGCCGTCCGGTGCGGTGACCGCGTTCGAGAATCCGTCCTGCGAGATGGCCCGCACGGCTACGCCTTCCACGCCCGCACCGCCGCGCGTGACGCGGCCGCTAATCTCCACGCCGGGATCGAGGACCACGTCGATCGGTTTCGTGTTCGCGTCCACTTTCGTTCCGCGCACGCTCTTCGACGAATATCCTTCGCGTTTGAAGCTCAGGTCGTACGTCCCTTCTTTCACGCGGATCGAGAACGTGCCGTCGCTTCCGGTGCGGTAGGTGTCGTCGGAGCGCGGCTGCATGTTCGAGATGATCATCCGGCGCATGCCGCCCATGGCGTCGTTGGCCGCCTCGATCGCCTCCACGCCCACGCCCGACAGCGGCTTGTTGTCCTTGTCGGTGACGCGGCCGGTGATGGCCACGCCGCGCGGGATCAGGATCGTGACGCCTGTCTTCCTCTCGCCTGCCGCGAGTTTCATCGACGGCGATTTGCCGCCCGGAAAGCCGCGTTTCACCGCGTCGACCTGCAGATCGGAGTCGGGATCCACGTCTCGCAGGACGAAATGGCCGTCCGGGGCGCTGTAGCTGCTGCTCATGTTTCCGCGCCCCGGCATCATCGCGAAACTGAACATGTCGCCGCGCGCCGTGGCACGCGTGTTCAGATGCGCTGCGGCGACCGGCCGCTTGTCTTCGTCGACCACCGAGCCGGTAATGCGCGCGCGCGCGGTGCCGTAGAGCGCCTTCTGCACCGAATCGCCAATCTTGACCGTCACCGACTGCGCGCCGTTGATGCTGAAGCCGGGACGCGACGGCCGCATGTCGTAGGTTCCCGCTGCGAGCGGGCCGAGGGTGAAGTTCCCCTTCGCATCGGTGATGGCGTCGACGGACGAGTCGATGTTGCCGAAGCGGCCGCCGGGAGCGACGGAGACGCGCGCGCCGGCCAGCGGCAATTGAGACTTCACGTCGCGCACGCTGCCGCTGATGGTGCCGCCTTTGGCCAGCTTCAGATTCGCTGACGATGTCGTGTGCGCGCGCTGGGCGATGCGGTTCCCGATGCGCGCCTCGACCGTCTCCCAATCCTTCCGGGCATGGGCAATCGAAAAGGTCCCGTCAGCGCCCGACTTGCCCGCTGGCAGCCCGTCGAGCGAAATCTGCGCGTCCGCCACCGCCGTCTGCCCATCCTCGGCGACGACACGCCCGTTGACCGGCACCCCCGCGGTCAGTGAAAAGTCCGGCCCCTTCTTCGTTGCGCGCATCCCGAGCTGCTCCTCGGCGATGGCGTAGTCGGGATGAATGATGACGGCCCGAAATGCCCACTTCGATGGATCGGGAGCGGTGTAATGCCCCTCGGCGTCGGTCTTCGTTGTGAACTCCGCGCCGCCCAGAATCGTGACCGTGGCGTTGGCCGCCGGCTTGCCGTTCGCGGTGATCGTGCCGCGGACGTTGGGCGCCTGCGTCAGCAACATCGCGCCGGCATCGTCGTCGGCCAGGAGTTGCATGCCGGCCGGCGCGTAGCCGGGAGCCTCGATGCGGACCTCGACGACCGTCTGATCCTTCGGCACGTCGAACGTGAACTTGCCGCCGGAGTCGGTCGTCGTCGTCGCCAGCGGCTTCCGCTGCGGTTCGGCGGACGTCAGCCGCGCTGTCTGCGCCGACTCCAGCTCGGGCGCGAAGAGCGAGACCTTCGCTCCGCTGACCGGTTTGCCGTCGATGTTGATGGCAACGCCGGTGACGGCGGCGTGCAGCGAGATCGCGAACGATAAAACGAACGTAACGCAGAGCAACCGGCGGATTGCAGGCATGAGGAGTCCTCCCGAGTTCGAACGAATGTACGACGATTAGACGAAGAATGCTGAAGCGGGTTTCGGCGTTTGGCCCGGCATGCCGAGAATGCCCGTTCGCGGAGAAACGCTGCGCCAGCGGCTGGACGCGCTCGTGACCACGTTCGACGTGACCACGATCGAGCCCGATCCGCTGCAGCTCGTGCTTCGCTACTCCGATCCGCGCGACCAGGAGGTCGCCGGTTTGCTGGCTGGTGCCTTCGCATATGGCCGGGCCGACATCGTGGTGAAGAACGTCGGCAGTGTTCTCGACCGCATGTTGCCCTCGCCGTATGAATACCTTGTGAATTTCGATCGCGCCGAAGCCCGTCGCCGCTTCGCCGGTTTCTCGCATCGCTTCCACAAGACGCCGGAGTTGGTTTCACTCCTTTCCTGCATAGCCGCCGCAATTCGCGAACATCACACCCTCGGCGAACTTTTCCGCGCCTGCTACGACGATTCCGATCACGACATCGGTCCCTCGCTGACCCGCTTCGTCGACGCGCTGATCGGACCTCGCCGCACGAAAGCGCTCGACTACCTTCTGACCTCGCCCGCCAACCACTCCGCCTGCAAACGGATGAATCTCTTCCTCCGCTGGATGGTCCGCCGCACCCCGCCCGACCTCGGCATCTGGACGTTCGTCGATCCGGCGAAACTGGTCATGCCGGTCGACACGCACGTCCACCGCATCGCCACCTTCCTCGGCCTGAACACTCGCAAATCCGCCGATTGGAAAGCCGCCCGCGCCCTCACCGACCGCCTCGCAAACTTCGACCGCTCCGACCCCGTCCGCTACGACTTCGCCATCTGCCGCCTCGGCATCCTCGATTTGTGCAGCCGAAGGCGAAGGAAGGAAAACTGCGACGTGTGTTTGCTGAGGGATGTCTGCCGGTTTCCGGTGGTGTAGTACCGGTTATGGCGCGAACATCTCGCCGAGCGCGGCAAGGACGTCGCGTTGCGCCGCCGACGGAATTCTGCCGATGCGTCTGACGAGTCGCGTGCGATCGACGGTTCGCAGTTGATCGAGAACGATGAGCGCCTGCTTGCCGCCGAACTTGCATCGGATGCGGCTCGGATATGGCTGGCTCTTCGTCGTCATCGGCGCGACGATGACGGTTTGAATGTAGCGATTCAACTCATCGGGAGAGACGATGACACAGGGACGTGTTTTCCGGATCTCGCTGCCGATCGTGGGGTCGAGGTTGACGAGATAGACCTCGAATCTCTGTCCTACCACTCCCACTCCGTTTCATCGAACGAGGTCGGGCGCGGCGTGTCGAGCAGACGGTCATCACCACGTTCCGCCATGACGCGAAAGGCGTCTTCCCACCCCTGACGCGGCAGGCGCGATGGCGTGATCACGATTTCGTTCTCTCTCGCTTCGATGCGAACTTCGCCCGTCAAGTGGCTCTGTTCGAGAAGCGACTTTGGTATCCGGATACCCCGGGAATTGCCGATCTGAATGATGCGCGCTTTCATGGGATCACAATGTAATTACATCCGTTGTCTGTGTCAATCGCACCTTTATCAACTCTTAATGCCCTCGCCAATCACGCGCGCCATACACTCCGCGGTTGCGCCGCCCGGCGCGGGGGGAATCGTCTGGGTCCGGAACATCACAAACGCGAAGAACCAACAGGCCGGCGCCTTTTCTCCCTCTCGCTGCTCGCGCTCGGCATCGTCTACGGCGACATCGGCACCAGCCCGCTGTACGCCATGCGCGAATGCTTCTACGGCGCGCATCCCGTCCCGCTCACGCAGCCGAACGTCCTCGGCGTCCTCTCGCTGATCTTCTGGTCGCTCGTGGTCGTGGTGATGGTCAAGTACCACATCTACGTCCTGCGATTTGACAACCGAGGGGAGGGCGGGATCCTCGCGTTGATGGGACTCGTGGGGATGGACAAATCGCGGCGCGCCGCCGTTCGCTCCACGCTCATCGTCCTCGGCGTTTTCGGAGCAGCGCTGCTTTATGGCGACGGCATGATCACGCCGGCGATCTCGGTGCTCAGCGCCGTCGAAGGCCTCGAGATCGCAACCCCATTTTTTAAACCCTACGTCATCCCGCTGACGATCCTGATCCTGATCCTGCTCTTCTTTTTTCAACGCCGAGGGACCGCGGGAGTCGGCGCGGTTTTCGGTCCGATCATGCTGGTCTGGTTTTCGACGCTTGGATTGATGGGAATCCGCGGCATCCTCTGGCAGCCGTCGGTGCTCTTTGCGCTGAATCCGATGCACGCGATCCGATTCTTCATCGCCAACGGCATGCACGGATTCCTTGTCCTCGGCGCCGTCTTTCTCGTCACCACCGGCGGCGAAGCGCTCTACGCTGACCTCGGACACTTCGGCGAGAAACCGATCCAGGTCGATTGGTTCAGCATCGTCGGACCGTCGCTTGTCCTTCACTACTTCGGCCAGGGCGCGCTGCTGATCCGCAATCCTGGCGCGGCGCACAATCCGTTCTATCTCCTCGCGCCGAAGTGGGCGCTCTATCCGCTGGTAATCCTGGCCACGATGGCCACGGTCATCGCCTCGCAGGCAATCATCTCCGGCGTCTTCTCGCTGACAAGGCAGGCCATCCAGCTCGGCTACCTGCCGCGTATGGAAATCGTCCACACCTCGCGCGCCGAGATCGGGCAGGTCTACATCCCCTCGGTGAACTGGACGCTGATGTTCGCCACGATCGCGCTGGTGATCGGTTTCCGCAGCTCGACGAATCTCGCCGGCGCGTACGGCGTGGCGGTGAGCACGACGATGATCATCACCACGGTCCTCGCCTACGTCGTGGCGCGCGATCTTCTCGGATGGAGCGTCGCGTTCGCGGGCGCCGTCACCGCCGCGTTTCTCTTCGCTGATCTTGCCTTCCTCGGCGCGAATCTTTTCAAAATCGCCGACGGCGGCTGGTTCCCGCTGCTCGTCGCTTCGATCGTTTTCCTGATCATGACTACGTGGCGCCGCGGCCGGCAGATTCTCAACGCCCGCCTTCGCGAAGGCGCGCTGTCGCCCGAGGATTTCGTGAAATCACTCGGCGGCCATCCTCCGGTGCGCGTACCCGGCACCGCGGTCTTCATGCATCGCAGCGGCGGCGTGATTCCGCCCGCGCTGCTGCACAGCCTCAAACATTACAAGGCGCTGCACAAACAGGTGATGCTGCTGACGGTGATGACCGAGGAGGTCTCGCATCTGAACGATGACGAACGCCTGCTGATCGAGAACCTCGGCGAAGGCATTTTCCGCATCACCTGCCGCTACGGCTACATGGAAGAAGCGGACATCCCCGCGCTGCTGGAACGCGTCAGCCGCGAGATCCACACCGCCATCCCGCCGATGGACACGACCTACTTCCTCGGCCGCGAAACGCTGATCGTAACGTCACGCGAAAGCGGCATGGCCACCTGGCGCGAAAAACTCTTCGCCTCCATGATGCGCAACGCCGAAAGCGCCGCGCGCTTCTTCCGGCTCCCGCCAAACCGCGTAGTGGAGCTCGGCGCGCAGATCGAGTTTTAGAAATCCTCGCGGACGACCTGCTACGATACTACGTCTAGCCGTATGATTCGTGATCCTCTGGATTACTGCGTTGGTTTCGATTGGGATGATGCAAACATCGACAAGAATTGGCATTCGCACCGTGTTGCGTTTTGGGAGTGCGAAGAGGTCTTCTTTAATCGTCCCAGACCGATCTTTGAAGATACCGGCCACTCCCAACTCGAGCAGCGGCTTTACATCCTTGGTCAGTCGAACGCCGGACGCTTGCTGTTTGTATCGTTTACGATACGCGAGGACACGATCCGGCCAATATCAGCGCGTGACATGAACGCGCGAGAACGAAAAACATATGCCCTCCACTCGAAAAAAGATCCCGACGTTCAGTAGCGAAGATGAAGAGCGCGAGTTCTGGTCGCATGCCGATTCGACCGAGTACATCGATTGGTCGAAAGCGAAGGAGCGTCCGCTTTCGCGTTTAAAGCCGACACTTCGAACGATCTCGATTTCGCTGCCGGAGTCCGTCGTGGCCGAATTGATACGGCTGGCGAGTAAGCGCGACATTTCCTACGAGTCGCTCCTCAAGACCTATTTGGTCGATCGGATTCAGGTGGAGCGTGCCGCCGAGAAAGGCGTTACGCGCCAGCGTTGATTTCGTCAGCACACGGTTATGTTCGTACCGTCCCGCCTCGTAATCCCGCTGGGTTTGATCGGTTTGGTGTCCATCGTTGGCCTCAGTTCTTCGGATGATCTGTGCGCCATTTGATCGTACTGACGATGAGATCCAATGAAGCCAATATTACAGCACGCGTATCGGCAGGACCATCGCCTGAATGCCGTCGAATTGCAGGCGGCGTTGGATGGCGTGCGGCGTTTCGTTGTGGAGAAGGCGGTGATACCACTTCTCTTCTTTGAAGATCAGGCGTCCTGTAAAGAAGATGGCGCGTGGAAATTCTTCGGCCACTTCGCGGCAGATCGCTTCGACCGTCGCCACAGCTTCCGTGCCGATGGCCATCCGGTAATCGGCGCGGAAGCCGTGAGCCTGCGCCCATCGCACATAGTCGCGCAGGTTGTCCTCGGTATTCGTCTGAAGACGATCGAGCTCCTCGGCGCCTTTGAAATTGCCAGAGTCGACGACCGCTGCGGAGACGAACAGAAACTGTTTGAAGTAATTCGGAAATGCCTTGTGAATGGACAGGATCTGATGGAGGCCGAATCCTGAGAACGATGAAATGCTGATTACGGCAGTGGGAACATTCGTGTCTAGCTCGGAGGCGGCGATTTCGCCTTTCGCCTCGGGAAGCGGAACCGTCGTCAGAATGTCGTCCAGGCGGCGCAAGCCGGCGCGAACCTCGTCATAGTGGCGACGGATTGCAAAGCAGAGAGCGATCACCAGTCCTGTGATCACGACGGTGACCCAACCACCCTGTGAGAATTTCTCGAATACGGTGATCACGAGGATGCTGAGGCACATCAGCAGGCCGGTTCCGTGAATTGCGAGTTGGCTTTTCCATTTCGGCTCTTTGTCGCGGTCTTTGATCCAATGGCGGGCCATTCCCAATTCCGTCAATGAAAAGGTGATGAACACGTTGATGGAGTACATGACCACGAGAGTGAGAATGTCGCCGCGCGTGTAGAGCAGAGCGGCCGCGGCGGCGATGCCCATCATATAGACGCCGTTCTTCGTTACGAGGCGGTCCGATAATTGGCTAAACCGATGCGGCATCCACGAATCGAGCGCCATATTGCCCAGCACGCGCGGACCGTCGAGAAATCCGGCTTGTGCAGCCACAAAGAGCAGCGCGGCCTCGGCGACAAGACTCACAATCACGAACGTCGTGCCCGCGGAAAAGGCGCCGAGGTGCCATTTGCCGAACAGATTCGTCAGTAGCACGGCGTTCATCGTCTTCCCCTCGGACGGCCTCGAATCCGTGAGGAGGTAGGCGAACATGATTCCGCCCGCCGTGAACGCCAGCGAGACGGCCATGAGGGCCATGGTCCGCTTCCCCGTGCGCACGCGCGGCTCGCGAAGCATCGACACGCCATTGGAAACCGCTTCGATCCCGGTGTACGTGCCGCCGCCAAGCGAATACGCACGCAGGAGAATGAGCATGAGCGGCAGGAAGCCGATCGTGCTGACGGAGTGCGTGTAGTCGACGTGCGCGTCGTGAAATACGGCGGGCAGTCCGGTTACGTGAGACGCGATCGCATAAATGATTGCAAATCCATGCGTGACAATGAACAACACGAAGATCGGCGCGAGGATGTTGACGGACTCCTTGACGCCGCGAAGATTGAGAACGATGAGGATGAACAGGATCAGAAACTCAGTGGGCAGTTTGTAGTGTGCAACGGACGGCGGAAGAAACGACCAGAGCTGATCACAGCCACTGGCAATCGACACGGTGATGGTCAATACATAGTCGACGAGCAGCGCGCAGCCCGAAACCACGCCGACCCGGCTTCCCAGCAGTTTTGTTGCAACGAGATATCCGCCGCCGCCTCCCGGGAAATGCTGGATGAGGTTCGAGTACGCAATGGATATTACTGCGATGGTCACCGCAGTCATCGCCACGAGCAGGATCGACAAGTGCGAGTGCGTGCCGAGTGCTTTGTACGCTTCTTCGGGGCCGTAGGCGGACGACGACAATCCGTCCGCGCCGAGGCCGACCCACGCCAGAAATGCGACCAGCGAGACATGGTGAAAAATCTTCGGGTCGCTTACGTCGCGCGGCGGTCCGACGATTAATCGCCGCACGCGTTGAATCGTCGATTGCTCCGTCAGTGGCTCGATCACGATTTCAGTCGCGGCTTCGGACGAACAGCGCCGGCGCGATGACCCAGACGATCAGCAGCACGCAACGAAGGCCGCCATTTGTGGGGGAGCCGAGGAGTGCCACCCATTGACGTCCCGAGTTGGCGGTCATCGCGATTTCCGTGGCGATTCCAAGCAGTACCCAGACGGTGCCGACGAAGAGCGCGTGATCCAGCGTCGAATGCGGAGCCGTGATCCGGATGTAGATGCCTGCCGTCGCAACGATGGCCAGCGCTTCGATCGCTACCGCGACCACGGGCGATGCCGCGTACAGTTTTTGATGCGCAACTGCGACGAGCAGTGCGGCAATGATCCAAAAGACGGCGACGAGTGCCACTCGAGCGGCGCTGCGACGCTTCGTCGGTGCGATGTTTGTTATCGAAGTCATGGTGGTCATTACGACCTCCTGACTCGTTCAAACACGCAGCGCTCGAGCGCCTCGTTAAAAACACCGAAACGCCGCCATTGGAACCGATTAATAGTGGATTAAGAGTTTCGAAAGGTCAGATCGGTTCGGCGATGAACCGGTATCCAACCCACGGTTCCGTCACGATGTAGCGCGGCTCTGAGGGGTTTGGCTCGATCTTTTTTCGCAGCGAGCTCATGTGCACGCGCACCGTGTCGGCGCTGGTGCTGGGGGCGGAGCGCCAGACGCGGGCCACGATCTGTTCGATGAACATCGGTTTGCCGGCGTTGGTGGCGAGGACTTCGAGGAGTGAAAACTCGGTCGGTGTGAGACGTACTTCGCGGCCGCTTTGCACGACGCGGCGCCGATCGAGCTCGATGGTCAGGTCGGGGAACGTGAGCGTGGTCGACGGCGGCGCGGTGCGGCGGAGTTGGGCGCGGACGCGCGCCAGCAGTTCGGTCATCGAGAAGGGCTTGGTCACGAAATCGTCCGCGCCGAGGTCGAGGGCGCGCACTTTGTCGGGATCGGCACCGCGGACGGAGAGGACGATGATCGGGACGCGCGACGAGGCGCGGATGGCGGCGATCAGTTCGAAACCGTCCGAGCGCGGCATGGCCAGGTCAGTCAGGACGAGATCGGGGACCTGCGACTGGAACGCGCTCATCCCTTCGCTGCCATCGGCGGCGGCGGTCGTCGAGTAGCCGGCGGCGCGCAGTTCTTTCGACAGCGAATCGCGGATGGCGGGGTCGTCGTCGACGACGAGAATCACGTTCGAGATGCTCATGCTTCGTCCGCTCCGAGGGGCGCCACGGGGAGATCGATGCGCGCGATGGTGCCGCCGCCGACGCGCGGAGCGAGTCCGATGCTGCCGCCGTTGGCGACGGCGAGGCTACGCGCGATTTCCAGCCCGAGGCCGCGTTGCGCGACATCGGATGTTTCCGCGGCTACGTTGCCATCCGCATCGACGACGCCGGGCGGGAGACCGGGACCGCGGTCGAGGATTTCGATTCGTAGCTTTTCGGGATCGAGCGGATGACGGCGCGCGACCAACTCGATCATAGCGCCGGGCGGCGAGACGCGATGCGCGTTCTCGACGAGATTCACAAGGATCTCCAGCGCCAGCGACGGATCGACGTTCGCGTCGGGACAGTCGGCGTCGACGTGCACGGTGATCGGACGCGCGCTGAAGACGATCGGAAGATTTTCGCGCGTGGCGCGAAAGAGATCGGCGGGTGGCGTCGGTTCGCGATGCGGCTTTGCCTTTCCGGCTTCGAGCCGCGCCATCGACAGTAGGTTATCGATGCGCCTCCGCAATCTTGCGGTCTCCTCGGCGATCGCGGCGACGTCGTCGAGCAGTTCGCTGTCGGTGCCGGCGCGGCGGCGGATCGACTCCGTCCGGATCGATACCGCCGTGATTGGCGTAGTGAGGTCGTGCGAAATCGCGCGCAGCAGCGATGTTTTCAACGATTCGCTTTCGCGCAGCGCCTGGACGTGCGCGTTCTCTTCCATAAATCGCTGCCGTTCGACTGCCAGCGCCACCAGCCGCGCGGCGGATTCGAGAGATTGCCTCGAAGCCTCGGTGCCGCGCGCGACGAGTGCGCCGGTGGTCTTGCCGCCAACGACCAGCGGCAGATAGGCGTCGCGTCCGAGCGGGGAGGGGAACTCCAGCGGCTCCTTGTGGCGGCCGACTCCTGCAATCAGGTCTTCGATCTCGTCGGGCTTGTCGCCGTTCCAGGAGATGATGTTCTGCCGGAAGGGGCTGCCGTCGAACAGCACCAGTCCTCCGGCGCGCGCGCCGAGGAGCGTGAGCGCGCGTCCGGCTGCCTCGCCGAGGGCGCCGACGCGATTCGTGGCGGTGAAGAGATCGATGCTCAGGCCGTAGAGGGTCTCCAGCTCTTTGCGCCGCTGCTCGGCCTTGTCCGCCTGCACGCGTGCGGCGACGACGAGGCGGTTCACAGTCACCGAGGCCACGAGAAAGGCGACGAGAGCAAACCAGTTGGCGGGGTTCTCGATCGTGAAGGTGTAGAGCGGCGGAAAGAAAAAGAAGTTGTAGCAGAGCGTCGCCGTAATCGACGCTACCGCCCCCGCAAGCAGACCTCCTCGGACGGAGATGAGCAGAACGACGATCAGGTAAGCGAAGCCGATCGTGCTCGGATTGAGATTGGCCGCGCGTCCGGCCGCGGTCACCAGCGCCAGCGAGCCGAAGGTCGCGATCCAGGTCGTGAGCCGGGTCGTCACGCCGCAAGTGAAACACAGGAGGCCGTTAAGGAGGGATTAAGAACGCTGGGACAGCCAGCTCACGCTGTGATCCACCGGCTCACAGCGCGGGACAGTCGGATCACGCGGTGATCTGTCAGCTCACAGCGCGGGACAGCCGGCTCACAGCGCGGGACAGTCAGCTCACAGCGCGGGACAGCCGGCTCGCAGCGCGGGACAGTCGGCTCGCAGCGCGGGACACCCGGCTCGCAGCGCGGGACAGTCGGCTCGCAGCGTGGGACAGTCGGCTCGCAGCGCGGGACAGTCGGCTCGCAGCGCGGGACACCCGGCTCGCAGCGCGGGACAGTCGGCTCGCAGCGCGGGACACCCGGCTTGCAGCGCGGGACAGTCGGCTCGCAGCGTGGGACAGTCGGCTCGCAGCGCGGGACAGTCGGCTCACAGCGGGGACAGTCAGCTCACCGCGCGGGACAGCCGAATCACAATGGAGTCAGGGGGATCAATGCTGGGAGGTGCTTTGGCAAATTGCAGCGACTGACCGTTCCACCAAACCCCAATGTTGAATGTTGAATGTTCAATGGTGAATGTTGAATGTTGAATGAGATCAAGGCCGGTGCTCATTCAACATTGAACATTCACCATTGAACATTCAACATTTGTTTTCGAATGTCACCGCCCCGCCGCCACCCTTCCTCGCGATTCGCCCAGGCTGGCCATCCAGCGCGTGCGCCACTGGTCGAGGGAGACGCCAGTGATGCGCTCGAGCGCGTCGGCGTTGTCGGCGCGATGGATGCGCAGTAGGCGCTTCGTGCCGAGCGTGTTGCCGAGGTACTTCGTGAACGAGTGGGAGAGGATGTAGAAGCTGCGGCGTTCGCGTTGCGAGAGATCGGGCGAATCGCTGTCGAACCAAGCGGCGGCCGTGGCCGCGCCGCGGGAGCGTTCGAGGACTTCTCGCGCTTGTGCGTCGACACGATCGTTTCCCTGGCTCAGAACCGGCGCGTAATAGCCGCCGTACGTCGTCGCCACGGACGACGCCACCCACGACGCGAATCCTTCCTCGAGCCACATCGCGCCGCCGTCGCCGGCCACCGCGTGTACCAGCTCGTGAAGATACGGAGCCTCGTGGTGCTCGACGCGCTCGCTGTCGATGAAGACGCGCGCCTCGTGATGCGCGGAACGGGGATAGTGCGGATAGGTGTGCGAGATGTCGATGCGCGGCGAGAGATAGATGAGGATGCGCTGATGGCTCGGTGCGACGCCGGTGAATCGGGCGATATCGACGGCGCCTTTTTCGGCGAGGTCGGCGAAGGCATCGAGCTGCGCGGGAGTCAGCGATCCGTCGAGGCTGTGCACTTCGATGCGGTCGCGAACGCGGATGGCGGCGTTGCGGTCGACCTCATTGACAGTTCGAAAATCGTCACTGAAATCTGCCATGGCCGCGGATGCCGACAGGATTACAATCGCGCCAATCATCACTCGTAAACAGCATCTCATCGGTGCAAATAACTGCATCGGGAGTGCCATATCGTCATCGTCCAAGGTGGTCTCGCATCCAGTCGGTTCCCGGAAACGTAGGTCTATCGCTGTCCAACAAAATTTAGGAGGAGAATCCCATGAATAGTCGTGATCTCGCCCGTTATCTCGTTCTCGGTGGTGTCGTCGCCGGCCTCAGCGCCGGAACCAGTCTTCGTGCCGACCAGGCCAAAACGGCGGCGGCCGGTCTCAACCAGGCCACGTCGCAGGCCGTCCAGATGGCCGATGCGAAGAAGGCTGACGACAAGCATGCCTGTAAAGGCCTCAACTCGTGCAAGACGCACGGCAACTGCAAATCCGGCGACGCCGGTTGCGCCGGCAAGAACTCGTGCAAGGGCAAAGGCGGCTGCGCGTCGAAAGAGTACAAGCACGACTGCGCCGGCAAGAACGCCTGCAAGGGCCAGGGCCAGGGCGGCAAGAACGATTGCAAAGGCAAGAGCGGCTGCGCCGTTCCGCCGAAGGCTTCGTAACTCGCAAGCTTCCCAGATGGCAGGAGGGCAGGCGTCCCGCGCGCCTGTCCTCCCATCCCAACAGACACCATGAATCGATTCCATTTCCCTGACCTCGGTATCGGCGTGGGGCTGCGCACCGTTCATTTCAGCCACATCCTCGGCTCGCAGCCCGACGTCGATTGGTTCGAGGCCCTCTCCGAAAACTACATGGACACGGGCGGCCGTCCGCGCTACGTCCTCGAGAAAATCGCGGAGCAGTATCCGGTCGTGCTGCACGGCGTTTCGCTGTCGATCGGCGGCACCGATCCGCTCGATTTCGATTACCTCCGGAAGCTGAAATCGCTGGCGCGCACCGTCAACGCGCGCTGGATTTCCGATCACCTCTGCTGGACGGGTGTAAGCGGCCGCAACGTTCACGACCTGCTGCCGATGCCGTACAACGCGGAGTCGCTGCGGCACACGGCGGAGCGCGTTCGCGTGGTTTCCGACTATCTCGAAACGCCGCTGGTGGTCGAGAATCCGTCGTCCTACGTCGAGTTCGCGACGTCGACGATGACGGAGTGGGATTTCCTGGCGTCACTCGCGGAAGAAAGCGACTGCGGTCTCCTGCTCGACGTGAACAACATCTACGTCAGCTCGTTCAATCACAGCTTCGATCCGAACGTTTACGTCGACGCCATCCCCGCCGACCGCGTCGTGCAGGTCCATCTGGCCGGTCATCAGAATCACGGCACGCACATCATCGACACGCACAACGATTTCGTGATCGACGAAGTGTGGAAGCTGTACGGCCGCGCGTGCGCGCGCACCGGCGATGTATCGACGCTGCTGGAGTGGGATGCGGACATCCCCGACTTTCCGACGGTGCATGCCGAGGCAAAGAAGGCCGAAGCATTTCGTGAGGCGGAGGTCGCGTATGCCGCCGTCTGACGTCGCGCTCGCGCCGCTTCAGGAGTGGATGCAGGCGGTGGTCACGCATCCTTCCGACGTGTACGACGCGGCGGAGTCGATAGAGCTCGCGGTCGACGACGTCATCCTGCCGTCGCAAACGCTGCAGCCGATTCAGCGCATCGGCATCTACCACGGCATGTACATGCTGCGGATGATCGAGGCGCTCACCGTCGATTACGCGGCGGTTGCGGCGTTTCTCGGCGAGCACGCATTCGAGCATCTGGTTCGCGTGTATGTGCAGCAGTTTCCGTCGCGCAGTTACACGTTCAACCGGTTGGGCGATTCGCTGCCGGAGTACATCGCGTCGTCGACGTGGAAGCGGCGCACGTTTCTGCGCGACCTGGCAAAACTCGAGCTGGCCATGACGCAGGTGTTCGACGAAGCGGAAGCCGAGGCGTTGCCGGCCGATGCGATCGCATCGATTGCGCCGGAAGAGGTCGCGGACGCGCGCATCGTCCCGATTCCGGCGTTCCGTCTGCTGGCGCTGGACTACGACGCGAACGAGGCCTTTCAGGCATTTCGCGACGAAACGCCGATGAAGCCGCGGCGGCAGAAATCGTGGCTGGCCGTTCATCGCCGCGATTACGGCGTCTATCGCATGCCGCTCACGCGCGAAGCGTACGTGTTCCTCGAAAGTCTCGCCGCGCGCCAGACGATCGGCGGCGCGATCGAAACGTTCCAGGCGCGCTTCCGCCGTTTCCCTGGGCAGCCTGAGCTCTTCACCTGGTTCCGCGACTGGAGTGCCGCGGGTTTGTTCACGGCAATCGAGGTCGGGTAAAAGGAGAACGATGATCGCCAAACTGGATCGCTGGTACGACCTCGCCACGACGCGCATCTTCGACCGGCTGCGCAGTCCGCTGCTGCTCGCGCTGCGCCTGATCTTCGGCTGGGGACTGTTTCAGACCGGCAAGGGAAAGCTGGAGAACATCGACCGCTTCATCGATTTCCTGACGCACCTGCACATCCCGATGCCGGTCGCGAACGCCTATTTCGTAGCCTCGCTCGAATGCGTCGGCGGCCTCCTGCTGCTCCTCGGGCTCGCAGCGCGGCTGATCTGCATCCCGCTCGTCATCAACTTCATCGTTGCCTACCTGACCGCCGATCTCGACGCGGTGAAAACCTTCTTCAAGGACCAGGACGCGTTCACGAACGCCGCGCCGTTCCTCTACCTCCTCACCTCGCTGATCGTCCTGGCCTTCGGCCCCGGCCTCTTCTCGATCGACGCCCTGATTGCACGCATGCGGCGACGGCCGGTTACTTGACGGTCGCCAACGGAGCCTGATACGCCGGCGGAGTCGGATAGTCGAGCCGGTCGATCATGTCCCGGATCGGCGTCGACATCACCGCGAGCCGTTGATCGCCGACATCCGCGAACGCCCCAGTCGGAACGGCCTTGTCGATCTGCGCCGCGACGCGAACCTTGGCGCTCTTCGGATCGAGCAGCGACACCGCATCTTTCTTGATCAGCATGGCCGGGACGAAGACGTCGGCGTTTCCGGGGATGTGTTTCAGCACCAGTTTCGAAACCGGAACGCCGGGCGCGGAGAAGGTGATCGTCACGTCGCCCGGCGGCACGTCGAGCAGGAGGAACGCGCCCGTTTCGGCCACGCCGCCCGAAACATACGGCGCGTTTTCGACCCACACGTTCGTGCCGCGGAAGAGATCGCGCTTGCGCGCCGCCTCGGTTTCCACCGTGTGGTAAGCCGTGCTCGGACCGGTTTCGACGTCGACGATCCAGCCCCGCACGCTGATCGGATCTTTGTGCACGTGCGGACCCTTCGGTTCCGACGGACCGCCGCAGGCAGCGGCGAGGATGGCCAAAATGAATAGGCAGCGCTTTGCGTTCACCGCAAAAGCATAGACTGAACGCGTTGCAACCTCTCGCTTTGCTGCGCGACGCCAAACGCGTCGGGTACGTTTTCTCCGGCGGCTCTTCCCGCTGCGCCTTCCAGATCGGCGTCATCGAAGCGCTGGCCGAACTCGGCGTCCGTCCCGCGCTTGCCATCGGCGTCTCCGCCGGCGCGTGGAACGCCGCGCTGGTCGCGGCGCGCTGCGAATCGCGCATCCGCTACTACTGGCGTTCCTTCATGCGCATGCCGCACATCGATCTGCGCAACCTGCTCGTCGATCACTCGCCGTTCCGTTTCCGAAAGATGCACGAGCGCACGTTCGAGCGTTTCATCGGACGCGATCGTTTCAAACAGCCGGACGCGCTGCCGCTCTTCGTTTCCGTGACGCGCTTCCGCGACGGAGCGAACGTCATCTTCGATGCGCGCGACGTCGATGATCCACTCCAGCTCTTACTCGCCACCAACTACCTGCCGCCGTTCTACACGCACCGGCCGGTCATCAACGGCGAGATGTACGGCGATGGCGGGATTTCGGATAACGCCCCGTACGAAAAGGCGCTGGCGGAAGGTTGCGACGCGGTGGTGGTGGTCACGCAAAAAGGGGAGTCGGAAGGCGGATTGTTCAAACGGAAGGGCGACTACGACCACGTCGTCACCGATCCGCGCGTGGTGGTCATCCGTCCGCGGCATCGCCTTCCGTTCAGTTTCACCGAGCGCCGTTGGGACGTGCTCGACGTCCTGGCGCGCATCGGTTACCTCCGCACGCGCGAGATCCTCCTCGGCGAAGATCACCCCGAGACGCACGTCCGCGCCGAAGGGGAAGCGCCGAGCGCCCGGGCGCGCCGAATCCTCCGTGCGATAATCCCGCGGTCCACATGAATCGTTCTCTCTCCCTCCTGGCGATCGCGTTCGCGTCCTCGCTCCTTCTTCTCGCTCAGGCGCCGACGCCCACTCCTCCTCCCAATCCCGCCAATCTGGCCACGCTGCGTACGGCCAGCGGCGACAAGCAGATCACCATCGCCCACCAGAACGGCAACACGTACTTCGCCGCCGACGAAGTGATCGCCGCACTCGGCGGATCGGTGACGAAAGACGGCAACGGTTTCAAGGCCGCGCTGAACAACACCGTGGCCGCGTTCGGAACCGACAGCCGCTTCGGCGTGGTCAAGGACGATCTGATCGAGATGCCGGTCGCGCCGGTGACGATCGATAACCGTCCGTTCGTGCCGTGGCAGTTCTTCCAGGGATTTCTGGTCCGCGCTTCCGGGCTCGATGCGACCTGGGACGCAGCGGGAAAAATCCTGCAGGTTCATCCCGCGCAGACCACCGCTGCGGGCGTGACGGTCTCGGTTGCGAACGTGCAGGGGATTTCGAAGGTCGTCCTGACGCTTACGGCACCGGCCGACTACAACATCGTCAAAGAGCCGGGCGCGTATACCGTTCGTTTTAAGACGGCCATCCGCGCGCCGTACGCCGAGCAGGCGCACGACGATCCGAATGTGGCCAAGACGACGTTCACCGGCAACGACCTGCGCATCCAGCTCACCGCGCCCGACGTCGTGGCCGACGCCTACCGTCTCGAGAATCCGTTTCGCGTCGTCCTCGATCTGCGCAAAGGTGCGGTCGTCGCGCCCGGAACGCCGCAGCCGCTGAATTCGACGCGGCCCGTGGAAGCGCCGGGCATCCACACGATCGTCATCGATCCCGGCCACGGCGGAAAGGAAGTCGGCGCGATCGGTCCCGGCGGTCTGATGGAGAAAGACGCCACGCTCGCGCTCTGCCAGAAACTGGCCGCCGCGCTCGAAGCAAGACTGAAAACGCGCGTCGTGCTCACGCGCAACGACGACACGGTCGTGCCGCTCGATCAGCGTCCCGCCATCGCCAACCAGTACCACGCCGATCTTTTTCTCTCCGTTCACATGAACGCCGCCATCGTCAAAGGCGCGCACGGCGCCGAGACCTACTTCCTCTCGCTCGACGCCTCGGACAAGCTGGCCGAGAAGGCCGCGGAGCTCGAAAACGCATCCAAAATCACCGCCGCTCCCGCCGCGGCCAGCGATCTGAAACTGATGCTGTGGGATCTCGCGCAGCAGGAGTACCTCAACGAATCGAGCCGCCTCGCGCAGGCCGTGCAGGAAGAGATGAACCGCATCACCGGAATTCAAAGCCGCGGCGTGAAGCAGGCGCCGTTTAAGGTCCTGGTCGGGGCCACGATGCCGGCCGCGCTCGTCGAAGTCGCGTTCATCACGAATCCCGAGGAAGAGTCGAAGATCAAGTCGGACGCATTTCAGAAGTCCGTCGTCGACGCGATCACGACCGCCGTGGAGCGTTACAAGACCGATTACGAAACGCGCATCGGAATCGCGCAACCACCGCCGCCGCCGACAACGACTGCGCCATCCGCGCCGGTGACTACCACCGCGAAACCGGCCACGAGGACGGGAACGTAGTGCGCCGCGCGGTAGTGCTGTCGCTGGCGATTCTGATCGCCGCCAGCGGCTGCAAGAAGAAACCGTTGTCGGCCAATCTCAACGCGGAGAACAAAGTCGCGGTCCGCCCGGTGACGCTGTTTTTCGAAGGTCCGGAGATGCTGCTGGTCCGCGAGACGCGCAACCTCGCCCTTCCCGAGAATCCCGCCGGCGCGTTGTCGGTGGTCGCGCGTGAGCTGATCAAGGGATCATCGAACGCCGGCGTCCCACCGATTTTTCCGCGCGACACCGTCGTCCGCGCCACCTTCCTCCTCCCCGACGGCACCGCCTTCGTCGACCTCGGCGGCAACACGCTCACGCAAGGCTGGGGCACCGGCAGCCACGAAGAGCTGATGGCCATCTACTCCCTGGTGCAAACCGTCACTACGAACTTCCCCGACGCGAAGCGGGTGCGAATCCTCATCAACGACGAACCGGCGGAGACGCTTGCGGGACACGTAAATTTGTCGCGCGCGTTGCTGCCCTCGGCTACTTACGTCGCGCGGTAAGGCTTCTCACCACAAAGGCACAGCGCGGGCCTTGCCCGCAACCCGAAGGCGAGTGTAGGCGTCTCGATCGTGGCCGGCGTGTACGTTACAGGGAACCATCATCACGCGGAGACGCGGAGTACGCGGAGGGAGAGACATCCATCTCCGCGATCTCCGCGTCTCCGCGTGAAATCGGTTCCCCGTGAATCCCAACGCTGCACGAAAATCTTCGCGTCGCGCGCAGAACCGCGTGGTTAGTAGCACAAAGAGCACAAAGGTTTTCTTCGTGTCCTTTGTGTTTTTGTGGTGATTCGCCTTTTTAAACGCGCTCCGGATACGTCTCCTTCAACTGCGGCGGCATCTTCGCGTCCATGCCGAGGGAAGCTTCCAGTTCGACAGCGTTCACGATGGCTTGTCCGCGGAAGTGATTGTTCGTGACCACGTACGTCTCCTTCGCGGTGGCCATCGTCTGGATTCGGTCGACCCACGGCTGCAGTTCTTCTTTTGAATAGAGATAGTTGTAGCGCTCCCACGTTTCGCCGTGGGCGAACCATTTCTCGTAGTTGCGGCCGTGCAGGCGGGCGTAGGCGAGGGGACCGGTCATGGCGTCGGACGGCTTGACCGAATCGTGGAAGAGCGGTTGATCGACGTTCACCCACGCAACATCGTGCTCGTTGAGGAAGTCGAAGAACTCCTCGTTTTGAAACGTCGAGTGGCGGACTTCGAGCGCGAGTGGATAGCCGTCGAATGCGTTGAAGAGCGCGGCCAGTTTGTCGCGCGACTCAGCGCTGTTCTTGAAGCTCCACGGATACTGCAGCAGCACCGCGCCGAGGCGATTGGCGGAGGCGAGGGGGTCGAGGTAGTTGCGGAAGGCGGTGACGTCGGCATCCACGAGCGTTGCATCGTCGTGTGTAAATCCGCGAAACACCTTCGTCGTGAACTTGAAATTCGGATTGTCCGCTACGCGGCGCACCCACGACTTCGAATGCGTCGGCGGCGGGATTCGGTAGAACGGTGAATTGATCTCGATCGTGTCGAAGAACGAGGCCAGATAGGCGAGGTGATCGAACTTCGAACCGTGCGGCGGATAGACGGTTCCCTCCCAATCTTTGTAGCTCCAGCCGGCCGGTCCGACGCGAATCTGATGTTCCATATTTCGATGGTCAATACGTTGACGAACTTATTTTGAGCATGGCGTAATTCGTTGCCTGGGCTGGACATCTATGCTAAAACGCGGCCCAACGAACC